>Ga0209337_1002331_pt1 | contig 13812 bp, 19 predicted proteins | sample LinPmetageLP53_FD_184044 | JGI IMG/M metagenome (GOLD analysis project Ga0209337, IMG submission 184044) | Marine viral communities from the Pacific Ocean - LP-53 (SPAdes) (version 2) | ecosystem: Environmental > Aquatic > Marine > Oceanic | place: Pacific Ocean | collected 2010-02-08
TGCGTAGCAATATTGTCTTCTGCGATGCCATTGATGGTTGCTATCGTTCCCATTATTTACCTTACGCTAAAGTGACATAGTCAGAGGATGGGTTAAAAAATATTACATCGGCTGTAACTGCATACCCCACAGTTCTTACAATATCCCCACTGCCTGTGGGCTTGGTTGCTGTTATTGCGCCTAATGTTCCACTAATATAGAGAGGTACACCAATCGTCCAGTTAAAGGTATCATCCCGCACAAAACTTCCAGCTAGAGCTACGTTCATTGCTTGCCCATCTGTTTTAGCTTCAAGAGCCATGCCTAATAAGTTGATAGAAGTAGCCGTTGCATCCGCATCAGCTTCTAACCATTTGCCATTAGCGTTGAGATAAACTAAATCCATAATTGCCGAACTATATCCAGCATTTAAGGTGCTAGTTTGTGGGCCGTTTGCTGTGTGGTCAGTATCCGGTGTTGCATCAAGAGACAAAGCTGTAGCACTAAGATGTTCAGAATCAATACTTCCATCAACATACGCCCTACTGTCGACACTGTTATCAGCCAAGTGCGCCTCATCTATTGAACCAGCAGCATAATGTTCAGAGTCTATTGCATCGTCAGCTATATGAGCATTATCAATAGACCCGTCTGTGTAATGTTCAGAATCTATAGCGTCATCAGCTATCTCAGAACCAGTAATAGCATCTGCTCCAACCGCTGCTGCTTTGACAAGTCCAGAGCTTCTATTTGTATTATTACCAACTATTCCGCTCATTTATTATTACCTCTCACTTATAATGTTTGATCTAAGTAACTGACACATACATCAATATTAGATGCACTAGCAGTAATAATAGATAAATGATCAGAAGCTTCCATGACAAATTTACTTGTATGTTCAAAGGTAGTTTTAGCCGCCAAAGCTTGGTCAAAATAGATATACGTATCTGCTCCTCCACCACCATCATCAATTAATAGCTGAAAAGTTTCCGCTGCATTTCCTGTTTCACAGATCGTAACACTTAAAACAGTATAGGTATGTCCAGCAGCTACCGTCAGTAAAGCCTGTACAGACGATGCATCCCCTCTAAATGTTGCTAGTTTTAATACTTCACTTGCCATTTGTAGTCTCCTAGAATCCCATGACTAAAGCTTTACCTGTGGTTGTGGTATAAGAACTCCATGTTCCACCAATGACAGGGCTTGTTAATGTAGGGGTTGTTAATGTTTTATTGGTCAATGTTTGAGTAGTATCAGTGCCAACTATTGTTGTATTCGCATCTGGGAATGTAAAGGTTCTCGTTGTACTGCCTGATATTCCAGAACATTGGAACTGAGCTTTCTTAGTTGTATCTGAATTATCCTGAAGAGTAAAATTATCATCATCAATAGTTGAAATAGTAGCTGATTCAAGAGTATCTATCTGTCCTTGAATCCCTGAAGTTACCCCATCCAGATAATTTAGCTCTGCGGGGGTAACACTCACTATAGCGTTAATATTAGGGAAATCCCTTAATAAGGCATCTTTAATATTGCGTATGTGGTCATCACCTTCACTACGTGTATCCGTAGACAAAGGATAACTAGCGACTAGGTCACTTATATGTGTAACACTTTCTAATCCCATGTTATTATCCTACGCTACCACTGGGCCAGTAGAGAGTCCACCTTGACCTACCACGTACCAGCGAGAATTAGTAAAAAGCAAATGCACTGAATCACCAGCATCTGCAAAAGTAATGTTGGAATACCCACCTCTTGTGGTTGGGGTTAAAGTTCCATTCCCACCATCCACTATTAAAATAACAAAGAGATGTTGACCTTCCACGCCATCCGCTAGAGTACCCGCATCTGCTGATGTGGTTGTCCATTCTACTATCGAATCTGTCACAGGCAAAGCCCCAGCACCGCTTAGTGAAGCCGTGCCAGATGTAATAAACCCACCTTGAACATCAACTTTCCCCGTCCCATTTGGAGCTAAAATAAGATTCCCATTACTATTTGTACTGGAGATCGTATTTGCATCTAATGTAATATTATCTACTACCCATGTATTGACCTGACTAGATGACCCAAGAACAACCGCCTTAGAAGCAGTCAATGTCCCGCCCGTTACCCCAGCAAGCTTAGTCAATTCTGCTTGTGTTGCAGTACAGCCAGTTGTGGATGTAACAAAGTTAGGGAAATCGGTTTTCAAGGCAACTTTAATGTTCCTTAAATGGTCATCACCCGCGCCCACTTCATCAGTGACAAGCGGATTGGTAATAACTAAATCTGATATGTTTAATACTGTTTCCAAGCCCATTTAAACCGCTCCCCACAAAAATTTGAATATTGAGATCGTATCCCAAGTGCCTCTCACATCTGACCAGCAGGCACTGTAGTCTAAAGACCATCGTGTTGTTTTAGACCCCCATGTCCCAGACTCTGTAGCCCAAGTATTGGTAGACTGCGACCAATGTTGTGCCTGAGACACATTTGTCCAAGTAGTATTACCAGCCATAAGACTCCCCACTCACGTGCATAGCCCCGCCAGAATGTCTATCACGGTCATCTGCGGCTTGTGAAGCTTCAATGGCTTTACCGTACAATAATCCCCACTTTTGTGATTCCGCATCATCCCGTAGGTATGTCCATAGTTCAATTAAAGAGGCATACAAATAAATATCTGGGTTTTCTTCTAAAAGAATATTTGCTTCATTGGAAGTACTTAATGCAGTAGGAGCTTTGTAGTATAAAATTTCTAAAGAATATGCCGCACTGGGAGTAGGCACAATGCGTATCTCATTAGCCACAATTGTGTAATATCTTGGTAGCCCAGTACCTCCAAGATTAGCCACATCTAAGGCTTCTGGAGTTTTATACTCTAGATCTGCTGGAACTCCACCCGCACCATTAACCAATTTAAAATGCCTAGCCTGCCTATAACCCGGTGGTAGTGTGTAATAATTTTGACCACTCACAGTAGACATTTGCGACCTAAGTTCCAACGCTCTGATCCTTAAATCACGCCCAATACGGGCTTCAGCCAATTTGACAAAATCCGGTATTCTTGCAGTTAAGTCGGTTCTATCTGCCCAATCTGCTATAGCTGCGGTTAAATTTGTGAAACTATCTAAAGCCATTTAAACCACTCCTCCAGATGTTCTCCACATCTTATTATCTTGGTCATTAAGCCATCGCTTCATAAATTGCTTATCAAACCATTTACCTGAACGCATCAACTCATCTACTACAATATTTGGTATGGTAGCAACCTTTCTAAAATGGTCACCCCTCTGGAATTTACTGTTATTACGCACACAAGCTTCATTATACTCCCGCCTGTTACCAACAGCTATTTCTTTGACATCCTGCGTAGACTCAACAATGATTTTACCTTCGTCAGTCCAAGCTTCCGTCTTTACTAAGTTAGCACCCCAGTCGGCACTGCCCAAAACTCTCTTCTCTGTCATAGCAACCTTCCTAGTTACGAATATTTTTTAGTAGGTTTTGGCTTGGTTTTGTTGTTGTTTTTTTTAACTGTTGGTCGTTTTGGTGGCCTGCCTTTTGTACTACCGTATGTACCTTTTCCGTGGGGCATATCAAGTATCCTGTATTATGAAGAAATTTATATTAAGAATAAGGAGGGGCCGTAGCCCCTCCCATCCCCGAACACTAATTAAATTAGTGATACTGTCAAATCAGCTACTTTAGCAGAAGCTGCTTCGTTTCTAGCTTCAAGCGTGTACTCTGCAAGCAACATCCGTTTCTCTGCATCTCCGGTTTTTGCAAGCTCTACGACTTTGAATGGTCGTAAATAAGCAACAGCCCACATATCCGTTTGAAGGATTGAAACTGTACGATCACGACTAAATCGTGATGGAACAACTTTCAACTCCCCGAAATCAGATACATACATATCAGAAGCACCTACGATTGTAGCGGGGCCATTTTCAGCACCACGATACAAGGTAGCAATACCTGCAAACTGAGACGAAATATTCTGTTTATTCTTAGGGCCACAAAGGATGATGTTTGGATCACCACCAAGTGTCCAAGCAGCAGAAATCTGCGCTCTGACCAAGTCTTCAGTAATATTACGCTGTGTACCATCAGTAACATTCGTAGTCGGAGTCGTGACGGTAGCACCAGAGCCGTTATGACTGGCATTGGTACTCATCCAATTCTCTAGACCGCGCAATTCAGCAGCAGTACCGGAAGCGGCAATACTCTCACCAGCAGTACCAGTAGAAAGAACGAACTCACAATCACGCTTCAATTCTTTACCTTTTTTGGCAATTTGGTAAGCCAATTCAGACTTACGACCCGCCTTTAATATTGCCTCAGTCGTACCAGCAATAACGACAGATGCGTTAGAAATCTGCGTGAAGTTAGACAACCGACTCGTAGCAGCAACGGCATCAATCGGGTTAGTGGTTGTAGTATCAAAGTTATGTCCTTGATCTACCGCATTAGCACCAGCAGTAGCCAGTGAATCAGTTTGCCATTCATGGCGCGTTGAGCTTGCTTTAGTGCGCCCAATGTTGCTCATAAATGGAGTTTCTGTTGGACTGATGTTATAAATTACATCAGATAAATCTTCACGAACACCTTTAATATCCCCGGTTTCCGTGGTTGTTCCCGCAAAATATTCTGCGGTATTTTGTAAAATAGCCATGCTAAACTCCTAGAGTGAATCGAAAATCAATTGCGCTGCATCGTCTAATTTGCCCGTCTTACGCAACTGTTTCATTTGTGTATTTAAGTTACCCGATTTAGCAGACTTTCTGCTGCCAGTAGTACCGGGCTTTGCAGTTCTTGGAACTTTTGCGGTCTTTTTCAAGGTCTTTTTCTGTATAGCATCATACTTCATAGCCTTATCTAAGATTTTAAAAGAACGATGGTCAGTAATAGCATCCATATCTTCTTGGCTGTAGCCTTGAGATACGGCATAATCAGTCCAGCTTTGTGCCATTTTCGACTTCTTAGCCGGGTCAAGCCAATCTGGAAATTCCTGAACCATATACTCACCCTCATCCCTCAAAAGGTTCTCCCGTTGTCTGTGGGCCTCTTGGTTACTGGTGTGTTGCATACGATCCTGCTCTGCCCGTACCTGCCCAGCACGTTCCCGCAATTCAGTCCGTTCTTGTTGTTTAAGGACATACATTGTCGGGTCTTCCTCTGCCAAAGCTTGCCAATCAATATTGTCGTATTGCTGGGTGTTCTCTGCCAAAATCTGCTGAAACTGGCCTAAAGCCTGCTGATACTGTATTCGTTCCTGATTTACCGCTTGCCGTTCTGTCTCAAACTCTTTGCGAGATTTCGACAAGTCCTGCGTCTTTTGCGTATAGTCGCTACCTTTTTGGTAGCCACGTGTGAGTTCATCTAGGGTGACGGACACGTTTTTCCCGTTACTTCTAACGGTATAGGTCGGTTCCTCAACTTGCTCGTAATCATCTTCTTCTTCAGCTTCAGAATCCTCTTGAGGTTCTTCTTCAGCTACTTCTTCTGCAACTTCTTCCCCATCATCTTCTTGTGCAGGATTTTCAGACCCAGTTGCAGCGATACGGGGTTCATATTGTTCACCCTCATTATCAACGTCTGGTAGTAATCCTGACTGCAATATTTGCTGTGCAGCCTCATGCTCAGAAGCAGTTGCCCTACTCATGTTAACTTGTTGACCTGCTGGGACTTCCGGTGGATTAGTCTCTGCCATTTAATCTCTCCTGAGTGCCTTCGACCGTGAGTCTAGGGCCACTCTCTGAATTTTTTCCTTGACACGCCCTTTTTATAAGCCTATAGTAAAAAAGAGGTTCAAAAAGTTTAAGTTTAGTCTTATCCAATAAAAGAGATCAATTCCTATTGCGTTAGCAATAGAGAGTAACGTAGTTACTCATCCCGTCTTTAATGGACAGTACTATTATTACGATGTTGAAGCTGCAATACCAGCAACCACTGCTGATTGTCCACAAATAAACCACGTAGAACCATCAGATACAAGCTCAATCCAATCGCCAGCTTCTGCGTTTGTTGCATGAAAAGTACACACATCATGTGAACTACCATTAAATATAGCTGAATCAACGGTATCATCATGTGTTGCTGAACCGATAGAACCTGCAAAAAATTCCCCTGTTCCGTTACAAGTAACAGTACAAGCTGCGGTTGCGTTATCTTCGTTAAGAATGATCTTTACATTAAATCCTTCAAACGGAGGGTCAGGCAAGGTAATATCAACCCCATTCTTTCCCATGAAGATAACCTTTCCGGAATCCTCTGGCTGCAAAGTCGTATCTGCTGTGATAGTCATTGTAGCTAGTTTCTCAACGTGTGCCGTTTCTTTCACACGCATCTTCCTATAAAAAGGTGACATACTCATAATCTTAATCCTTGGTTGCGTAGGGTCATGTTCTTACTCCCCACTGTTTTAATTTACGTTTTAACACGCCAGAATCTTCTGCATCTTGTAAATCTAAATCATCAAGTTGTTGTTCTGACATTTGTCCGGTTTCTAAAACCGTCTTTAAGTGAGCCTTTACATCACCTAAATTGGCAATCATCATCCATAACCGCTCCCTTGTATCGGAATCCTTTATAGTGGTTTGTTCCCAAGCGTTCATGTATAACTCTCGCAACTGATCGAAAGCTTCTTGAAATAGTGGATCTGAGAGAATGACCTTAGCCTTATTCCCTCTATCTATCTCTTCTGCTCTCTGTCCTTCATCTTCCATGAATAAGTCCTATTGGTTGGTCATTACGCTCTAATATTTTTGCAATATCATCTGAGAATAGAACAAAGTTGGATGTGCCTTGACCACCTGATCTTGAGCCAGCATCCAGATACTTGATGCCGGGGATGCCTTGCGAATGTAAGTATTCTGATGCCTTCACTTCCCCCATTGTATCCACCAAGCCCTGCCAACCATCCTCTCCTGTATAACCTTCACGAAATAAAGTTTTCCCGCTCGGAGGCTCATACGCAGAGCCGGGCCATTCTCGATAGGCATAATCACCGCCAGCCTCATCACGCAACAACGAACCCTTGACCTTACCAACCTGCTCACTCAAAGGCTTATCCCAATCAAGCATCTTGGCAATCTGATCGTCAGGGATGTCTACTTTGTACAGATTTCTGTTCAATGCCACATTTTCAGATATCTTGTGTTCCGCGAATACGTACCTATACAGCAAATCCTCATATGAATCATACCCATGAGTTGGAAAAACAGCACCTTTTAAATCCTCTTTATGGTTATACAAAGTATCTCTTGTCTGCATATATCCTTCGTCTTGGATCTGCTTAACCACCTCGGCAACCCCCTTGTTATACTTTTTTTCAACACCTTGAACATAGGATGGTTCATCACTGTAATGTGCCATTTGCTTAATATCAATCCCATCCAGATTGACAGAATGTCCCTTGAGCGTAGCAAGTTTATCAGCGTATTCATTAGCAACATTCGGATTCTCTGCCATATACAACCCATGCCCATAGGCTTGCGCTCCCTCACCAGTTCCTATCTTGCTCATGTCAAACTTAGTAAACTTATGTGGTGAGCCATGAAATGCTGTTATGCCAGCCATTGGCATCATGCCCATTACTTGCTCACCACCCATCATCATATCTGCCCTAGAAGGTGGTGGGGCCATAACACTAAATGAGAACCTATCTTGCATATTAGGGTCTGAAATCATTCCACCACCCATCCTACTGGCTTCTCTTTGTAAAGTTGCCATACTCGACTCTTTCAATAGCTCTAATGGGGAATACCCATTTAATCCAGCAGGGTTAGAACCCGCATTTAAGAGTGATCGCTGACCCATTTACTCTCCTATCTTTACAGGACGATCCTGCTGTTGTTCCAATTCTAATTCAGCCACTTTAAGCACAAATTCCTTCTCTTTCAGTGCGTGTTCTGCTGCCATCCTAGCCATATCAGCCTGAACCTTCATTACCTCTATCTGGCTCTTCTCATGCTCAATCATGTTCTGTTGCTGTGCTGCTTGTAACTGAGACTGCATTTTAGCCATCTCAATCTGGGCTTTAGCCTCTTCTTTTTGAGCATCCATCTGTAATCTGGCAACATCCAACTGAGACTTTTGTTGAGCTTGCTGGGCTGCCAACTGAGCCTTCTGTTGATCCATCTGGGCAGCCTGTTGCATCTTCTGCGTTTCAAGTTCAATTTTCTTCATCTCCATTTGTGCTTTTGCTTGTTCTGCTTGCACTTTCGGGTCGGGCTGAGGCTTGTACGGCTGAAGCTTTTTTGGGTTTGTAATGAAATCCCCAACATTCTTGTAGTCCATTGCCTTCAGCCCTTCCGAAAACGTATGGTAAATGTTGTCTCTAGAAACCATGTCCTTCATCTCAGGATCTTGACGCAACATAGACATCTGTTGGCCTACCATCGTCATTTCCTGTATTCTCTTGCCTTTATCTCCGTGACCTAAACCCGTTTGAACTGTAACATTACAATCACCACCCCAAGCAGATGGATCAATTGGAACCCACTTACCGCGCAACTTAATCACATCTTGATGTTGCTGGTGGCGTACCATAGTATTATAAATCTTAGTAAATATCTGTTTTACACCCGTTTCCTTAAAGTTTCTCGCGTATAGACGGATACGGGCATTAGCGGCCTCCATCTGGTTGTCTACCGGGCCTGCTTTTGCATTATTCAAAAAGTCAGTATCCAAGCCTGTTCTAAACTTGGAAATGCCCGTCCTACCGTCTCGCATTCTATCTATTACGTTTAGCATATCAAAACCACCGTTGGGTAATGAAGGTGTGTCTAAACGCCTGATTGCTCCCATCTGCTTAACCCGTATTACACCACCGGGTCGGGATGTCAGAAGATCATCATAATTAACATTGCCATCAAGAGCCTCAAAACGCCCATGATTTAAATTGTATATATTGTCTAAAATACCGCGCAAAATAGCAGATTTAGTAACCTGCAAGTCCATCGTAATATCGGCTAAACTCATTCCAATTAGCTTATGTGGTATCTTAATAGGCGTTATCAGCGCAAAAGGATGATCTTCTACCTCAATATTTTCAAGGATAGTATTACCCGCTTTAGTAATCTTACGTAGCTCGGCTACACCGTCATTATCCCAATCTACGTTAATATACGACTCAGTAATCCAAACCTTCCGACCTAACCAATTATCATCATAATTACGATCCCCACCATATACATCATCAAAATCATGCCGTGCAGTATATTCCTCATCCCACTCTTGGTTGTCATCCCCAGCCATGTTTTTAATTTCTTCCATGTCGACTTCGGGATATAATTGCTGTAAGTCAGATAACGTCATCTGAATACGATGCCCCTTATACTCCGCATCGTCTATCGTCTTAGCTCTTTTAGATACTAAAAACTCCTCTGGTGGCACTACTTCAACACATATTTTACCACGTGAGTTTACACGCTCAACGTCAACGTCATGCACCATTAAAGGCATATCGGGTGGCAAACCTAGTGCTGCCGTTGTCTCTTGATCCGTGATCGGAGTCGCGGAATGTGCCACAATTTCAACATCATCTTCTGAAGCCAACTTCTGCAACGACATTTCATCAAGTCCACTATATTCCTCCCGCTTCAAATCTACAGTATCATCCCACCATATCTTAACGACACCCGTCTTCTGCATTAAGGCATCCTTAAACATATCGTGAAATATTTCGTAACCATGATTTACATTGAAAAACACATGGTTTACATAGTCTGTTGCTTGTTGCGCTTCAGCTTCATCTTGTTCTGCGTTGGGCGAAAATCGGGCTACAATATCTTCTGTAGTAAAAACATCCATTAATTCAGGCAATGCCCACTCCACGACTTCCATGACATCACGTGTTACAATACGTGACCGACCAGCAACTTCGTTACCAATACTTTCGCCATAGTAAGCTCGCATAGCCTTTCTACGCTGTTCTGATAACTCGCCATCATGTCTGCCTAAAGCCCCACGTACTTCAAAATCCAGTATGGCTTTGAGCTTATCCTCGGTGATTTTCTCACCATTCTTTTTGGCTTTTCCTCTTTGTGGCACTATTTCACTCCGTTATCCAGTTGCCTTCTTTAATTTTTTAATCGGCTTCTTTTTCATTATTTTATCAACCAATGACTCAGTAGGCCCACCCTCAGTAAGGGAAGACAAAGTCGCCTCTAATACCTCTACACGCTTGGTCAAAGCTTCGCACTTACGCACTAATTGGTTGTGTCGGCTTTCAATACGCCAAAATTCTGATACTGCCATTTTATACCTCGGAGTTATTTTATATTAAAGAGTTCATTCTGTCTTACTTTGTGTAACTTTTTTACACTTATTTTCATAGTGAATCGTGCGGTGGCAATTTGAGCAAAGAAGTATACATTTTTCGGCTTCTGTCTGAAGTACAGACCACCTTCTATTCATATTTGCCTCACCTACCGTAAAAAGCTTTTCAACACCTTCTTTATGGTGGAAATCAAAAATATAGGCATTATCACCGTTATAAACTAATTTACAACGGTTACAAATACCACCTTGGGCATTGATTAAATCATGTCTACGTTTTTTGCGTCTACGTTTTTGTGTATTCATGGCAGATACAAATCTGGGTATTCCAGCTTTTTACTCCAAGAACTGTTTGCGTGAACCGTATTATTATTAGCAAAAGTAAGACAAAAAGCGTCAGCTAAGTCAGGACTGGGTAATCCACGCTTTTTCATATCGTCTTTACTTTCAGCTTTTAACTTGCCTAAAGACGTATATTCATACCTTATAGCGCATAATTCCTCTATAAGATCTTCATCGTTATCAATAGTTACGTCTTTTCCGTCAAACCATTCTTTGGCTCTGTACCACAATTCATCTCTGAGACGATGGTATAGAGTGTCGATAGACGCTGACTCAGCAACATTGATTCCTCGTACGGGTAGGCCCATTTCACGTAATCTATCCACGACTCCAGCCCCGACTCCAATTGAATCAACCATAATTTCAAGGGGTCGTTCTGTTTCATAGCCTGCCACCTTATCGTATTTAGCTTTAATAATACCTGCTACCTGCATTGTATCTTTATTTCGCCACGTTTCTACCTTACCAAGAATCTTACGCCCTTTACGGACACATAAGGCTGTTTTATCACTACCAAAACGTGCTACATCCAATCCCCATATTACTGGGTCTTCTTTGGGGATAAAGATGTCTCTATCTACAGAAGCCTCTACTAAAGCCCTTGAGATAATAGAATCATCATCATCCTGCGGGAAATGACCCAAAACACGCACAGAATATACATTTGACTCTGTACCCCACTTCTGTGCCATTTGTTCTACATACTCATCTGTAGCCTGTGTGGAATCAGCACAACCTACTGTATCCGTTACCCACCAGTCACGCATTTTATTAAACGCATCATAGAAATAACCACTTGTACGTGTCGGGTTGCCTGTCATAACTGTTTTTGCTCCAGCCGTTGACATTGCTCCTTCACCTACCTCAAAGATAATAGGATCTACTCCAGAAGCCTCATCAATCAAAAATAACATATTAGGACTGTGAAAACCCTGAAATGCTTCTGGCTTCTCCTTACGGGCTGTTCTAGCTACTGCAAAACTTAGACTAGGAGACGCATTAAGCACCACTTGGTCACTCTTAACGGTCAATAAGTCCTTAAACACAGGGTCTAATTTCCTATGCCAAAATGAGACTTCTGACCAGAGTACATCTTCCAACTGATGTGAAGTAGGGGCTGTACAAGCTATTTTCGCGGGAAAACGTGTCAATAACCACCAAATAATAGTCCAAGCCAGAAATGCCGTCTTACCCACTCCATGACCTGATTTAATAGCTACACGGTCATTAGCAGCAATACTGCGTAATGCCTTAGTTTGCCATTTCTCAGGAGTCGCACCAAAAGCCTGCTGAACAAACTTATCGGGCTTATCCTTCCACATCTGTAACTGCTTAATTATGTCCCTACTCATTATACTGCGTCACCTGTTCCTTCAAATGCTTTGGTAAGTCCATACCTCTTAATTGCCCAATACTGTACTTTTCACCTAACGAATGCCTTATAAACGTCTGTGGCTCTACTATTTGACCGTATCTACCTGTGTATCGCACATCCATTGCACCATACTTTATTGTTTGATCCTGAAACTTACATAAAGCAGAACTCTCAGGAATAGTCACCTTAATACCCATACCCCTAGCTATACCAATCAAATACTCGATATTAGCCCTCTGATAAGCCCATTCCTCATCAGGAGATACATCAATGCCGTATAAGGCTATTTCGTGTACAGGAACACCACTCATAACACCCATCAGATGCTCACCCCAAGGGCCTTTACGCCACTCTTCACATATCTCAGTGATAGCTAAAGCCATTGCGTAAGCAATACTGCTCTGAAAGTAGTCGCAACCAATGACCTCGGAAACCCGTTGGTAAGGGTAAGTAATAAGGGATTTATCTGCCTTTTCATCATCTTCTGGTACGCCTGTCTGTGCGTAAACCTTATGCTTAGTACTCAGAGAAGCTTCTAATAATCTACCTTTACCCTCATGTGAAGGATAATAATCATCAGGGCGGTGGCTCTTCCTATGAAACTTCTCCCCGTCCCAAAACTCAATAAACGGCTCTGCCATCTTAGAATCCCACAGCACAGGAGAGTGCATCTCAAATAAACGTGTGTAAGCCTGCCAACCATTATTAGAGTCCCAAGGCATTCCCCACTTCTCCCACGTATCATCATCCCAAGGAGCATCATCATAACTGGACTTACTAAACCCGATTATTGCTATCTTCATTCGTCAAGTTCACCCGGATTGTCAAACTTCGTTTGCAATAGGGGCCACTTGATGTTACTCATCAAGTTCACCCATCCTTCCTATCTGTGAATCCACATCAATAATAGCTTCTTCTACCTCATTAACAGTCTTTGTCTTATCATTCATCCGCATAAGCGTTTCAGCAAAAGAAGCCTTATCCTTAGCTTCCTCTAACGGGGTGACCTCTTTAGGAACCATTGTAGCCATCATCTTAACAAACCCAAGCGGGTCTTTATCGGCTGCCTTCCTTAAAAGAATCTGCCCACGCTTCTTAAAACTACCGTCATCATCCTTCTTCATTGAGTTCCATAAGTCCAACAAATCATCCTTAAATGCCTTGCCTATCTTGTTACCAGCACCCTTCTGACGACCGTTGTTCTTCAGGTTCTTCAATGAATTAGGATTCATTAGATTCTTATCTACCATATTACGCCTGCTTGCCGTTAAGAGGGACACAGCCAATGTTTAACTGGTCAGGCCAATCCTTACCAACCTTCTCCCGCCTAGCCTTCAAATCCTTAATACAATCCTGCTTACCACTATGAAAACTAATAATCTCCATATGCTGTACCTGTGGCACAGGGGAGAATACTAGATGAACTAATACCAATAAATACATTACCTACTCCTCTTACGCTGCTTCAATTCATATATACGGCTAATCAGAGTATCCCAATGACTCACACAACCACCTTCGCTGCTCTGTATCTCTAAGATTTTTTCAGAAGCCGAATAAGATCGCTCCTGACCTCTTTGTTCTTTAACACGTATGATTCGTAACTGTTTGCCCATTCTTCGTCATCCAATTCAATTTCATGCCAATCCTCAAGCATTTCGCATATTCTCTCACCAAAAGAGGCGTATGTCTCCCGATCAGGAATTTTTTTTGGGGAATTAGGGTATGGGGTACTACCATTTAAATTATGACGCGGCTTGTTTTCCTCCCCCTCCCCCCCTTCAACTTCTTCTCCTGCAATTCCCGTGCCGTTTCGCCCTTGCAAGTTCCGTGCCATAGACTTG
>Ga0209337_1002333_pt1 | contig 13805 bp, 4 predicted proteins | sample LinPmetageLP53_FD_184044 | JGI IMG/M metagenome (GOLD analysis project Ga0209337, IMG submission 184044) | Marine viral communities from the Pacific Ocean - LP-53 (SPAdes) (version 2) | ecosystem: Environmental > Aquatic > Marine > Oceanic | place: Pacific Ocean | collected 2010-02-08
ACGAATAGACGATCCAGGTCACGATGGTTTACAATACAAAAATGGTAAACTAGTATACGGTACATTTGGGTCTAAAGGAAATGCAGCTCACGTATCATCTAGTGACACTGTTCGATACCGTGATAATAATATGTCTGAAGATGTATTAGTAATATCATCAATTTCTCAATCTGTATTTATAACTAATGAATCAGATACATACAATGTTGCTATAGGAGCACCATCTAGATCATTAAAAGTAGATGAGAAGCTTGTAGTAAGTTCATCTAAAGATACGCGAGTTAAAATTGAATCAGGCACAGGTGCTAAATCAGCATCTTTATATTTAGAAACTGGTTTATCTAAATGGGAAATAGCAGCAGCATCTAGTTCAACTGGTACTAACAATCAATTAAGCGGGTCTTTAGTATTTAGAACAACTGGAAATAGTAGTAATAAAAATACATGGACTGCAGATGGTACATATAACGAAGCATTAAGGTTAGACAAATTTGGTAAAGCTGGATTTAATATTCCAAGTATAAATTTATATCAGTACCCACAACAAGTACAAGTAAGTGGTTCAGTAAATATAATCCAAGGTAGAACTATCGATATAAATGCCGGAACCTTCCACGATTCAGATGGAATAAATGGTATATTTTTCAACAATCAGAAAATGTTATATGTTTCTGGATCAGGGACTAGCACAAATCAATTCTTTGGATTTGATGCCGGTAACTCAGGAACTGCTACTACAGCTATCGCTAATATAGGTATAGGAAGAAGATCATTAAAAGCTCTAACTACCGGTGATTACAATACTGGTTTTGGATTTGATACTGGTATAAATGTTACTACAGGAACTGGAAATATTCTTATGGGAGCTCAAGCAGGATTTACTCTCACTGATAATGATTACAATATAGCTATTGGATATCAATCCCTTCAAGCATCAGCTAATGATGGTGATAAAAACATAGCGATTGGCTACCATTCGATGAACCTAGGTGATGTATCAGGTGCTGATAACATTGCAATCGGTTCAAACGCACTTGATGATCTTACTTCTGGTACTGATAATATTGCAATTGGAACAAACGCAGGAGATGGAACAACATCAGCTCAATACACAATTGCAATTGGTCATGATGCAATGAGTGGAGCAACAACTGTAGGTAATCATAATATTGCAATTGGTCACGAGACTTTGCATGACGTGGTTGGAGCTGCAGGCAATATTGCAATAGGTCAATACTCTATGAAAAAGACACAAACTACAGCTCATAGTAATATAGCTATTGGTTTGCAAGCAATGGATGGAAACGGTGCCCAGGTACTGAATGGATTACAAAATGTAGCCATAGGAGCAAATACAGCTAGAAGCTTAACATCTGGAGCTCAAAATGTAGCTATAGGTTTTGAAGCAATGTCAAGTGGAATAATTACTGGTAAGGAAAATATAGCAGTAGGAGCAGGATCATATAAATTCGCTACATCTGGTTATAGAAATATATCAGTAGGATCTGGTTCAATAGGGGTAGGAGTTACAACAGGTGTTGATAACATAGCATTAGGTACAAATGCATTACAAGATGTAACATCAGGTGGCAGCAATATTGCTGTAGGGTCAGCAGCTGCACTGAATCTTACAACAGGAAATGAGAATGTAGCTATAGGTTCAGGATCAATGGGTGTTGGAACAGTAACTGGTAAAGACAATATAGGTATAGGATCAGTAGCATTAGAAGATTTAACATCAGGTGGAAACAATATTGCAGTAGGTTCAGGATCATTATCTAGCGCTACAACTAACATAGGAAACGTAGCAATCGGATTTGAAACACTTAAAACCTCTCAAAATGATGGTGATAAAAATATAGCTATTGGGTATCAAGCAATAAAAACTGGAGACGTTTCTGGTGATAATAATATTGCAATTGGAGAGCTATCATTAGAAGATGTTACATCAGGAAATGATAATACAGCAATAGGTAAAAAAGCAGCTTCTAACTTAACTACCGGTATATCAAATATAGCAGTAGGTTCTGGTTCTATGGGTGTAGGCATTGTAACTGGAAAGGATAATATTGCACTAGGTAATTTTGCACTTGAAGATTTAACTTCTGGTGGAAACAATGTAGCTATTGGGTCAGGTTCACTGGCAAACGCAACCAATAATATTGGTAACGTAGCTATCGGATTTGAAGCAATGGGAGATTCAGTTAATGATGGCCATTGGAATGTTGCAATAGGTTATCAAGCAATGTACAACGGAGATACATCAGGTGATGATAATATCGCTATCGGTAGAAGTGCAGGTGCAAGTATTACATCAGGTATCGATAATATTTTACTAGGTCGTGGTGCAGGAGATGCTATAACTGGCGGGCTGCGAAACATATTGATAGGACGCTATGCAGGTAGTGATATACAAAATGGTATATATAATATTGCAGTAGGTGATAATGCATTGACTAATCTATCTGCTGGAGATAATAATATTGCCATCGGTTTTGGGGCATTATTTACTGCAGGTTCAGCCGATATACAGGAAAACATTGCAATCGGTAAAAACTCAATGCAAGTTGGGGCAGTTACTGGTGATAATAATACTGGTTTAGGATCAGAAACATTAAAGAATTTAACATCTGGTGAAGATAATATTGCAGTAGGTTCAGGATCAATGGGAGTTGGTGTTGTAACAGGTAAAGACAATATAGGAATCGGTTCTGTAACCTTAAGAGATTTAACATCGGGTGCAAACAATATAGCAATAGGGTCTGGTTCGCTAAGGAATGCTACAAATAATATAGGAAACGTAGCAATAGGTTTTGAAGCAATGCGAGCTTCAAATAATGATGGTGATAAAAATGTAGCTATAGGTTATAAAGTAATGAAAGCTGCTGATATTTCCGGTGATAGTAATATAGGAATCGGGGAAGTAGCTTTAGAGAATTTAACCTCAGGAACTGATAATATTGCAATCGGTTCAGGAGCAGCAAACAAAATATCTAACAATACTGATAATATTGCAATTGGACATGATGCATTCTTTTCATCAGTTGATGATGCTAATAAAAACATAGCTATCGGATTCGAAGCAATAAAAAATGGTGATGTATCTGGTGTAAGTAACATAGGTATTGGTACAGGTGTTCTAGATGTCCTTACATCAGGAGCTGATAATATAGCCATAGGGTCAGGAGCTGCAATAAAATTAACTAACAATACTGATAATATTGCAATTGGACACGATGCATTTGCTGCATCAGCAAACGATGGAGATAGAAACGTAGCTATAGGTTACAAAGCAAATGCTACTGGTGATGTTTCTGGTGATCATAATATTTCAATAGGAGATACTGCAGCTGATAATTTAACATCAGGAGAGAACAATATTATTATTGGTGCTCTAGCAGGTGATACAGTTGTAACCAATACTAAAAATATTTTAATTGGTTCCGGTTCAGATGCAACTGATGGATTAGGTAACGCAATTGCAATTGGAACAAGTGCAACTGTAACCCAAGATAATTCATTAGTACTTGGATCACAAACTGGTACTAGATTTAGAACCGGTATAGGGGGTATGACAGCTCCTAATTCAACTCTTGAGGTATCAGGTACTTTAAGTGTTACAGGTTCTGCATTTTTCTCAGGGTCTTCAAAAGCTACTTCACAGGTAGGTCACTCAGAAGGGTGGACAATCAAATCGATAGGAACTGCAGTATTTACAGGATCATTAAATCCAAATAGTAATTACCTACCAATGAGAGCTATGGAAGTCTCTGGACAATCCAACTTCCATGGTAATACATATATAACAGGTAACTTATTTGTATCAGACATTGTAGTTGCACAAGAATTCCATACTGAATTCGTTTCAGCATCTATTGCATTCTCATCTGGATCAAATAAAATGGGTGATTCGAGTGATGACGAACAGCAAATGTCAGGTTCGTTACGTGTTTCCGGTGCTGGTGTTCACTACTTTATGGGACGTCAAGTAGGTGGTCTTGCAAATAACTCTGATCATGCTAAATTAGGTATAAATACAATGCTTCCAACTTATGAGTTTGATGTAGTTGGTAATATAGGTGTAGGTAGTGGATCAGCAGAAGCTACATCAAATGCAAATGCTGAATACTCATTTATATACCACAATGGTGATGAAGATACACATTTAAAATTAAGTACAAATAGATTGGAACTTGCAGCAGGAGGATTTACAGTTGCAATTACTGGTTCGGAAGGACCAGCTGACCCTAATACTGTTGTAGTTAATGAAGGTGGTAAGAATTTAGATTTCCGTGTAGAGGGAATGGGTAATGGTAGTTCACATCTACTGTTTGTATCAGGAGGAGCAGTTTCTACAGAAACATACGGGGCAACCCCTCTTCTTGGAGCAGTTGGTATTTTATGTCCAACACCTACAGTAGCATTAACAGTTTCTGGATCGATTAGTGCAAGTAATAATTTGTTCGTTCAAGGAAACGCGTTATTTGGAACATCCACTGTTGTAATATCAGGATCAGGTGAAATAACATCATCCGGTCATTTATGGGTTAGTGGAGCAGCTTATTATATTAGTGCAAGTACATTTAATGCTGCATCTAATGTAAATGTTGGTGGTAATATTTTACCACTATCTAATGATGGTGGTACAATTGGTAATGCATCACTTCAATGGTCAGATGTATTCCTTGCAGAAGGTGCAGTTATCAACTTTGATAATGGTGACGTAACAGTAACTCAAACAGGTAATCTATTAGACATAGATGGTGGAAACACACGAGTTGATAGACTAGAAATAGATAGTGCAAATGATTATATAGATATCGCTTCTTCAGACTTAACAATTGTAGCATCTGCAGGTATTAAATTAGATCCAGTTGATTCTAATGTTACTATTGATGGAAATCTTCTTACAGATGCAGATTCAACAGATGATATAGGTGCATCCGGTACAGCTTGGAAAAAATTATATGTGGATGGTATTGACTTAAATGGTCAAGGTGATATTTCAATAGGTGGGACAGGAAAAATAGATTTAGACGCAGATGATGATACATCGATACGAGCATCAGCTGATGATATTATATCTTTCGAAGCTGCAGGAACAGATCAATTGCATATTAGCGATGGAGCTCTATACGCTGAGACAACTAATGATATTAATCTTGGTGATGGTACAGATGCTACACCTAAATACTTTAAAAATGCATATATAAATAATATAACTGGTAGCTCAATAAGTGCATCTAAAATGATATTCACTACTGGAACAATATCTGGTAGTATTATAAGTGGTACAGCAGCATATTTCAGTAACCTTGAAGTAACTGGGTCAGCTACTGCTGGTAATCCACAAGGGACAGGTTCATTTGGTAGAGTACAAGCTGATGTAGTTGTAATTCATAATCACGAAATAATAGGTGGATCAGGATTAACTGTAAATGGATTATCAACTACACTAGGAACACCAGGTCAAAACGATCAACCAACTGTAATACATGGTAACTTAACTGCATCTAATGCTTGGTTTAGCGGATCAGGTGGTAATGTTTCTGCATCAACCTTAACGTTAACTAGCGACTTTACTACACTTGGAAATATATCAGGTAGTTACATTAGTGCAAGTAAAGGATTCTGGACTGCAGGTGAGTATAGCGGTAGTTCGTTGCATGTAGAAAATGGTATAAGCGGAAGTTTTATTAGTGCAAGTAAAGGATTGTATACTGCAGGAGTTATCAGTGGTAGCTCTTTACATACACAAAACGGTATCAGTGGAAGTTATATAAGTGCAAGCAAAGGAATTCATACAGCTGGAAACATAACAGGATCAGGTAACCTAGATATTGGTGGTGGTAAATTTATAGTTAATTCTGGTGGAGATATTAAAACAACACCTAGTTTAGGAATTACTCATAATGTAGGAAGTGATGATATATTCTTCAATATCCGTGGTGCAGCTGATTCAAATCTTTTCTATGTAGAAGCTGCAGATGATAGGATTGGTATTGGTACCGGTACTGGTGCAATATTACATAAATTACAAGTAAAGGGTAATGTAAGTGCAAGTGGTGTAGTATATGGTCAAACAGGTGTATCTGGTAGCTATATTAGCGCAAGTACATCAATTTACTCTGCAGGTCATATAACAGCTTCAGGTACGATAAGTGCAAGTAGTATTTATTCATCAGGTGATGTATCAGGTAGTTATATATCTGCAAGTAAAGGATTATATTCTCATAAGAATATATTTGCAGGAAATAACATAACAGCATCAAGTAATATAAGTGCCAGTGGAGATGTAATTGCAACTAACATTAGTGCAAGTGGAGATATCATTGGAACCAATTATAGATCTTTCTACGTAGCAGCTGCTGGTATGACACCATCAGTTACTAACGGTGCATCAGCAGCGACGGTTGAGAGACCAGGTAATGCTGGAACTGGTAACACTTATCATTCATTAGATTACCTTGCATTTGATGGTGGAACTAACGAATTTGCAAACTTCCAAATGACCATGCCTGACGAATGGGATAGAGGGGTATTGAAAGCTAAATTCTACTGGTTAATGCCAGATGATGGAACTGTAACACAAACGTGTACTTGGGGTATTAATGCAAATTCTTTTGCAAACGACACAGATATATCGACTGCAGCATCTTCATTTACTGAAGTAACTGATGCAAATCTAGGAGACTTTGAAAAATTAAATATATCTAAAGCTACCGGTGATGTAACGGTAGCCGGAACACACACATCCGGTTCACTTGTATTCTTTAGAGTTAATAGAAATGCAGCTTCTGATTCAGTAAATGTTGATACGTTCCTACTGGGTGTAGGTATTCAGTATCGTGAAAGAGCAGTTGCAGAAATAAGCTGGTAATAAGGTATGAGAGCAACAGGAAGATCCATACGAGTACGTAAATCACCATCGTTTAGTGGTAAATCACTATACCTTGATGGAGTATCTGATTTTATAGACATGCAAGCCTTAGGTGATGAAACTGTAACAGGTGCAGGTGTAGGTAATACTATGTACAGTAACTGGCAAGGTTGGAGAAACGCTTACGGATCTCCACCAGTAGAAACAAATAGAGACGCAGGAGCTTACGCAGGTAGATTAAGAACAAGAAGAACTGATGGAATCAATTACGGTATTATATCAGACGGACCTAACGCAACTCTAAGACCAGCAGTATGGTCATTTTGGATAAAATTTCCACAGAACGAGTTTGATAGAGTTAAGGTAGACTGGGATGCAGGAAAAGATGCATCTGATTCAGGCATAATATTACGAGAGAGTAATGCAATTGCATTTAATGGAGGTAGAACACGAGACAACGTTGGTAATACTATAGCAATAACAAGTAACACATCAGGAAGCTATAATGTAACAATGGGAAATGGTACAAATGGAGGAGGTACTATTGCTGGTCGTATTTATAGGCGAGGACATTCGATGCTAGCTCCTGGTGAATGGTACAATATAGTTTGTCAATGGAGAGGAGCTGGTAAATTGACCGGAGTAGGTGGTTCAGTTACTACAGTAAATCCTGAATGGGATATGTGGGTGAATGGAAAAACCCGAGCTAACGTAACATTAAAATTAAAAGATCATTCAAGCTCTAATAAAAGTTCTTTAGTCCGTATAGAAGATGCAGATGGTGTAGTTAAATATTATGACTTAAATGCAAGGACAGGTCTATCTCATTCTACTGGTACTGCAGTAAATTACCAGCAATATCTTGATGGTATTCCTAACGGGAGTTATACATTTCAGAACACCATAACAATAAATATTGCAGGATTATCTGCTGCTGAATCAGCAGAACAAATAAAAGCAGCTATCGAAAGCAGTGATGGTCATAATGGCTCTATTATATGCACTACAGATGGAACTGGGTACATAACTCTACAGCAAAAAACGCCTGGTACTTCTGGAAATGTTGATATTAAACTTACACGTGATGGGGGTGGCGATCATATAGGTGAACTAGATAATATATTTGAACTAAATGGTCAAATATTACAAGTAGCTGGTCAAAGTAACAAATATTATTCAGCTAGCTTTTCTAACGGAACTGACAAGACTGGGATAAATGCTCAAAACTTAGCACCTTTTTATCCAAAAGGTACAACTTCAGGTGACGCAGCTGAAAGTCAAAATTTTGGAGGTAACTCCATTACATACAGTACCAGCATACAGTCCGTTACAACTTTTGTTGGTAGAACAAATTATTATCCACCTAGATGTACCAATATGTGGGTATCTCAAATTGCATTTTGGGAAAATACACAACACTCAACTGATGATGTAACTGGTTTATATGGAGATGGTACACCTTTAGCTGATTTAACTGCCGATTCAAATGGGTATACAAACTCTCAACCAAAAACTGCATCTTTAGTTTTACCAACACACGGAATGAGTGAAGCAGATAGATTTAGATTAGAAGATGCTAATGGAAAGTTTGTTTGGTTCAGACTTTCTGACACACAAGCTTCATATATAGGTCAACGAGTAGCTACAGTTGTTACAGATGCACACGATACTTGGTCAGATGAAAACAATGTAGTTCATGGTGAGTTTAGAATAGTATTTGGTACTGGTGCTATATATTCAGGGCCACCAGTTATCAGATTAATATCGATGAACAAAAAAACGGGAGCAACAACAGAAATATCATATCAGGGTACCGACACTAGTACTGCAAATGGAACTATAGTATCAGGTAATCCAAGTTTTATTACAAATGTAGTATCTCCAGCAGCTAAAGCAGGCAATCTAGCTGCAGCGATAACCAGTTCTAATGGTCACGGGACTACAGTATTTTCTTGCTCTATATTTACTACTGCTGCAGCAGGTGATACATTAATAATACGTGATGTAGGAGGAGGTACCATCGATCAAGCAACTACTAACCGAGATGTGACTATAGATACTGATGCTGACTACGGATTTGGCTATATAATTAATAGTGGTTACACTCTGTCAGGCTCATTTCAAAATGGAGGTAATACTAACTGTATACATATACCACTACAACTTGGAGATGCAACTCGACCTAAACAAGACGAATCAATATTTCCTGATAGTGACCGTACAGAAGCAAATTTGCTAGAAATAGCAAGAATAGTTACAGGGTCTATACAATCTTCTCGAGCATTTGGAGAAGGAAACGCGCTTTCTTGTAGTATAGTTTATGCAAACGAATTCAATCAAGTTACTCCATCTGCATCTGGTGTACAGCCAGCAGTACGAATACATTCAACTATAGCTGGAGGTGTAGGTAATAGGACTATAATTTATGGTGATAGCGACGCTACCACAGGAGGAGCTTCAGGATGGCCAATACCAGGTTATGAACCTCGGCAACACCATTTATGGGGTAATACTAATGTTTACACAGGATCTAAAACTAATCATAGAGGGTTACGTAATTTGACTGGTTACAACTCTAGATGGCATCATAGAGGTACCCTATCACAATCATTCTCAGGAGGTGGCCTTCGATTATTAGGATGGTGGAAGATAGCTGGACCAGCTATAGATCCAAGAGAACCAGCAGTCAATGTGATAAGTCAAACAGTTGCAACTGAATCAATGCTTGAAAGACCAGTTCATGCAAGATTTGAAAACTGGCATCATCGACTAGAAGATAGAATAGTAAGGAATCTCGATCCTGATGGTGCACCATCATTTACTAGGTTTAACTATGACGGGGGAGAAGATCATGAATATATTAGAACTAATCCTGCTTTAAATATTGGAGGAACTTGGACCTCTGATCACCCACAAGGATAATTATGTCAATACAATACCAGTATATAATAATAGTATCGAGCAGCCACACCGCTAATGAACTAGCTGAATTTGATGCAGCAGCTGAAAATACAATGAAGTATGCTACATGGAATCATGATAATACAAAATATATTTTAAAATGCTCTACACACACCCCTACCTGTTTTACCAGTCACACAAGATATACAGCTGCTGAACTACATAATAGTGTAATAGACAAAGTTGAGTGGAAAGGTAGTGTTACTTCTAGTGCTCAAACCAATGACTCAGATTGGGATTCATCTCATGATGATTGGTAAGTATTAGTATTGGTTTAATACAATAATATATAAGTTAACGAGTGTTTGAGACGGATTATAGATATTTATTAAAGACTATATCGCAAGGTGTAGCATGTTCAAAATAATAATAAAATTACAGGAGTTAAGTTATGGCAGATCAAATAAAGTTTACCGAAGAAGAAATGGACAAAATTAAGGAGGTACAACAAGAGTACCAACAAAAAACAGCAGTATTTGGGCAGTTAAGTTTTCAAATATTTCAATTAGAACGACAACTAGAGACTGCAGCAGGTGCTGAAGTAGCATTAAAAAAAGAAATTATAGACCTAGAGCAGCAAGAGCGAGCACTAGTTAAAGAATTAAATGACAAGTATGGAGCTGGGACATTAGATCCACAAACTGGAGAATTTAAACCAGCCCAATCATAAAAAAACGTAGGAGTTAAAACATGGCAGAAAAAATTGTTAGCCCAGGTGTATTTACTAGAGAAAGAGACTTATCATTTCTTCCAGCAGCTATTGGACAGATAGGTGCAGCAGTAATTGGACCAACAGTAAAAGGTCCAGCATTCGAACCAACTATTATAGAATCCTTCAAAGAATTCGAGCAAGTATTTGGTCCTAAAACTAAAGAATCATATGTTCCTTATACAGTAGAACAATATTTAAAGAGTGCAGGTAGAGTAACAATTGTAAGAATTTTAGGTTTATCAGGATATGTAGCTAAAACTGTTAGACTTGAAACTGCTTTAGGTGAAGGTGTAGCTACAAGAACAATTGGAGCTTTTCACCCAACTCAAGTTGATGATGATGCAGTATTTGTTGCAACAGGTAGTAAGCAAAAAGAAACTGGTTCAGCATTCTTATTCTTCTTAACATCTTCAGCAGCAAACTATAACGCAGCTACCAATACTGCAGTAGGTATTACAGGTCATGTAGTACGTAGTTCAGCAGCTGGAGTAGGTGCAATTGAGCATGGTGGAGCTAGAACAGGTGAGACAGCCTATTCAATGTCAATAAATCCATCGTCAGCTAACTTTGTAACTAACGTATTCGGTAAAACTCCAAAAGACAGAAAGAAACCTTTATTTGCTTGGATATTCTTCGGCACACATGCTTCAAGATCAAACGCAGCTTCAACTACTGACGCAGTAACTGAAGTAACATTTGCAGGTGGTAAAGAAATCGATTATCAGCATATATACTCAACTAATAAAGATGAACTAGAAGCTAGAACACCATGGATAGTATCTCAGAAAATTGGTGGAAATACTACTAAATTATTTAAAATACACAGACGTTCTCATGGTACAGCAACTAACTGGGAATTTAAAATTGCAATAGACAATATTAGAGCAGCAGGTTCAGTAGCAGGTTCAGATTATGGTACATTCTCTGTAAGACTGAGACGAGTTGATGTAGATGGCACAATTAACGCACAACTATCACCATTCCCTAAATCAGGAGATGCTGACAGACGACCAGATATTATAGAACAATTTAATAACTGTACTTTAGATCCAAACTCACCTAATTTTATTGCTAGAGTAATTGGTGACAAGTATCAAGCTATTGATGCAAACGGTAAAGTTACAGTATATGGAGATTATGCTAACCTATCACGTCATATATGGGTAGAGGTAACTGAAGCAGTAAAAGACCAAGGTGTATCACCTGATCTAGTTCCATTTGGACATGACGCATTAGTTGATCCATTACCATCAGATGATTTTACAGGTTCACCATCAGCTTCAATAGTTGGTCAAGCAGCAAGAACTGCAGCTAAAAGAACTCAAATTTTAGATAACGTTTACAATAGAAATGTTTATTATGGATTTGACTACTCTGAACCAGATAATCACAACTACCTAAGACCAGTTCCTAAAACTAATTCTGGAGCAGGTCAAAATGTTGCATTTAACTTAAGTAATGAAAAACAACACCCATCAGCTTCATTAAATGGAGGTACTGGGGTAAATGAAACAACTATAACACCAGGTGGGTCTACTATCAACCTTTCTACTAAGAAATTTATAGTACCATTCCAAGGTGGATTCGATGGATATAATCCTTCAAGATTTGTTGCATTAGATACAAATATATCAGCAGCTAATTTATTTGGATATGATTTATCAACAGCTGAAAAGGATGGAGCGCTTGCTTATAAACGAGCAATTAATGCGGTATCTAATCCAGATGAATATGATATTAACTTAATGGTAACTCCAGGTGCTAATCATAGATTACACTCAGTTACTACAACACACGCAAAAAATACATGTGAAGATAGAGGTGATGCATTTTATGTAATGGATTCAGCAGCATATGGTGATTCAATAAATACAGTAACCAATACAGTTAAAGCATTTGATTCAAATTATGCAGCTACATACTATCCATGGGTGAAAATTCTAGATACAGATATTAATAAACCAGTTTGGGTACCACCATCAGTTGTTGTACCAGGAGCTATAGCATTTAATGATCAAGTAGCATTCGAATGGTTTGCACCAGCAGGTTTAAACAGAGGTTCATTAACTGAAGTTATTGAAACTGCAGATAGAGTTACACACGAAGAGAGAGATGATTTATATGAAGGTAGAGTAAATCCAATAGCTACATTCCCTGGTCAAGGTGTATGTATCTGGGGTCAAAAAACACTTCAAGGAAAACCATCAGCTCTTGATAGAGTAAATGTTCGAAGATTATTAATTGCAGTTAAGAAATTCATTGCATCAGCTACTAGATATTTAGTATTTGAAAATAACACGAGCGCAACAAGAAATAGATTCTTAAATATAGCAAATCCATATTTAGAATCAGTACAACAAAGACAAGGATTGTATGCCTTTAAGGTAATAATGGATGCAACAAATAATACTCCAGACGTAATTGATAGAAATCAAATGATTGGTGAATTATTTTTACAACCAGCTAAAGCAGCTGAATTTATTGTATTAGACTTTAACATTTTACCAACAGGTGCAGCATTCCCTGAATAAAAATTAAAATAAACTGTAGGAGTATAGAAAATGGCAGAAAAAATAGTTAGCCCAGGTGTATTTACAAGAGAAAGAGATCTTTCGTTCTTACCAGCAGGTATCACTCAGATTGGAGCAGCAGTAATTGGTCCAACTGTGAAAGGTCCAGCATTCGAACCAGTAATTATAGAATCATTTAAAGAATTCGAACAAACGTTCGGACCTAAATCTTTAGATAGTTATGTACCTTACACGGTTGAAGCTTATCTTAAGAGTGCAGGTAGAGTAACAGTAGTTAGAACACTAGGATTAAGTGGTTATACACCAACTTTAATCGCATTAGATCTTGACGAATCGTCATCTGGAAATTTAGGTACAGCAGGAGGTACAGGATTATCTTTTGCAGTATTACATCCAACTCAAGTTGATGATGATGCTACTTTTGGCGCTAAATTTAACGATGGTGTACCAGAAATAAAAAATTTATATTTAACTGGGTCAGGTGGTAACTCAACTGGTTCATTGGATACATTACATTTTACTCTTACATCTCCAGATCCAGCAGGTGGAGCAGAACAGGTTTACGGGTTCTTCTTTACTGGTTCACAGGGTGCGAAAGCAATACCATCTGGTTTAACAGGAGCATTTGCAGTACCAGGTACAATGCCAACTACAACTTTTAACACACAAATTCAAATACCTACAGCATCTACAACTGCCAATTCTACAACACCAGCAGCTG
>Ga0209337_1002334_pt1 | contig 13798 bp, 10 predicted proteins | sample LinPmetageLP53_FD_184044 | JGI IMG/M metagenome (GOLD analysis project Ga0209337, IMG submission 184044) | Marine viral communities from the Pacific Ocean - LP-53 (SPAdes) (version 2) | ecosystem: Environmental > Aquatic > Marine > Oceanic | place: Pacific Ocean | collected 2010-02-08
CACCGGGATATATCAATTCAACTTCAAGACCGTTGATTGCAGCAGGTGTGCCTTCGTTACTGTAAAACAATTCTATGAAATCAGTCATGTTACCTCTTGGCGTTACTTTATGTAAGAAGAAACAATTTGTGCCTGTTTTTAGAGATTGCCCGGTAGGTTGTTGAGATATAGATTCAAAATCTGCTAACATCCCACCTACTCTAATTATTCCTTTAGTTTCCTCACCACTTGTTTTAGTTATTCGTTTGATATAATCTTCAGCCAATACGCTAACTGCAAGATGATTTAATTGTGAAGTCGCAGATGAATAATAACCTGCAAGTGTGGGGCTAGTCATGGTAGTAGTAAGGGCTACTAAAGAAGTTAAATCTTTGACAACAGGACTGCCTTTGGTTGTAACTTTGAAATTATTACCTAAACCGTCATAAGATCGTATATTGTTTGATGAATCTAAAGCAGAACCCGATGGTGCGCCTCTAAAAGTAGATATTGGAACAAACGATTCACCATCTGCACCAATAGGCATAGGGGCAGGGAATGAGTTTGGTTGGTATAATCTGCTGTTGCTTGCTAGTAATCCACCATAACCTACAACTTGTAGAGGCTTGTAAACATAAGGCGTATTGTTACTTAGCCTAACATTGAAGTTACGCCCTGTTGCACCCGGAACGGTGCTATGAATTACTATTGATATACCTGATTCACCTTCTCGGCTTTCAGTATCTGAACCAATGAATGCTCGGACGTACCCCATATGAGTTCCTGTATCTTTGTTAGTAGCGACAAGAGGGAATAATGGTGGGGGGTCAAACGCACTACCACCATTAGTATTCTTTGCTTGAGGATGTCCGGCCATGTTTATTCTACGAATAACTTCATTTACACATTCATCGAAATCTTTCATTTTCAAAGCAACATCATCAAAATTAATATCTAATGGTCGAACATAATCTAAAGCAGAACCATCTGACTTCTTACCCTTTAGAGATAAAGCCGTACTTCGACATATTATCGGATGAACTGCTCTCCTATCATTTGCCGCTTCATGGGTTTCAAGAATATCCCATTCAAAGGCATCCATATTAGGGCCATCCAAAATATAATATTTCCTTGAATTGTTAGGGTCTGCATGGACAGCATCTGCATTAAGCCCCATGAGATGACGAATACCTACTGAAAGGTCTAAGGCAAGGGTTGGGCCAAAACCCTCGTAAGAAACTCCGTCATCAGAAGAACCTATGCTTGAATCTTGATAGTCATATATGATTGGAGATTCAGATGCTTCAGCCGCACCACCTATTATCATATACCCTCCCAATGTAACTGTCATGCCTAAATCTATATTTTCTAAACTGCTTTGATAGGTAGAAGTAGTATCAAGCGGATTCCATGTATGTGCGGGAGTCAAAGTAAGTGTCGTACCTGATGTATATGCTGCTTTGGCTACTATTCCATAACCACTATTCAACACGCCTTCTCCAATTGTTACATAAAATGCATCTGCACAATTTGCAGCCAAACCTCTCTCACCGTTTGTTTTCAAAAAAGCAGATGCGTCATCAACAGTAAGAACCCCTGATGTTTCATTGTATGCCGTTGTAGCCACTACTGCTTGGACTGATGGGCGTTGGCATCTAATTAACCAACGCTTTGCTTCTAACTCTCCTACAATCCAGTCATACATTTGCCTAGTAATTTCAAAAGATGCAACTGAACCTATCTGCCCCCAATCAACTAAGAAACGAGATTCATTAGATCTTGTCTCCGGTCTATTGATTGCCATCGTACAATCTACTGTCATCTTAAATGCGTTAGTAGATGGCAAAGGTGTTCTTGAATCATTATCTGATAATAGGATGCTATCTACATCATAAAACATAGAAGGGAATAGAGGTATCTCAGTAATGGCTCTTGTAGATGCATAATATGTCGAGGCTTGCTTATCATTCCTTACAGACGCATTACCCGTACCCACTACCTTGTCTTTCCAACCGGGCAAGAATGGATGTTCTTCATAGACAGGTTGTATGTCTATGCCACCTTGACCTAATCCACCAAGAGTCATAGTAACAGTAGGTGTACCCAAATCTCCTATCTCCTTGACTGGCGAACCTTCACCTAAATTGAAATCTCTTGTTGAACGATGGTCTATTATGTCCATTAACAATGAACGACCTCTAATTATTATCTTAGTATCATCTAAATCTATTGAGGGGGTAATTTCTTCTATTCTCCCTCTCATTAAGGTTTTTTCAAGTACAACTGAAGTAGGGTCAGTAGGAGATTTATCTAAAGATGCGACATCATCAAGACTGTTATACCGTGTTTTGTTGATTGGATGAATGAGGACTAGATTACCTTTATTGATTAATTCATTGTCTATTACGTCAAATCCACCTAAGTTACTCCTTCTAAAAGAAGAAGGTGTTACGTTTGTTGTAGAGTAGCCTACACGGTTTAATCCAAACGAACCCGTAAAGTATAACAAATTAAAATCAGCATTGCTTGTTTTGTCAGGAGTATTGATACTAGGGATTTGTTTTGGCCTACCGTATCCCTTTATTCCAGTTCCAACTGAATAGACTGTATCTTCTATGTTGATAAAAGGCGAAGGTGTGAAGTCTCCCGTTGGATTTGAAGAAAGAACATGAGATGCAGGTCTGTCGTTGAAACTACTTACAGGTAAACTAACCAATCCTCCGGGTGCAGTAATTGTCAAAGATATAGCCGAAGCAGTAGTGGTTGCAGATGGCCTCCTAAGCCATCCTGAGACAGTATTACCTCCAAACACGGCACTACCACTCGGTATGGTTTTCTTGACTACTAGATAGGCCGCGTTGCCAGTAGCATGGTCTTTTCTAAATTGTAGTGAAGTGGACGCACCACTAACTCCTGAATTAGCAAGACTTGTACCCGCTACTACCTCACCTGTAAGATCAATAGCATCATAGTAAATCAATACCTTAGACGGACCACCTGCACTAATCAACCCCGCAGGTGATTCAATAGTTGCAATCCTTGGTTCTTTTTCAGGAGTTAGATGTCGAATATAATTATCATTAGTTGGAACACCATTAGATATTTCTGCTGTATGTTCTGTATCTAATCCTTTCAACATAAAGGGTTTAGGATTTGAAACGGCTATTGCAACAATCTCATCTCTTGTCGAAGCAGATACATTTTGACTAATTCCAGTTTCGTAAAAACCAACACCATGTTCGACTACAATTCGATTGAAAACATTGCTTCCCCCTGATTCAACAGCAGTTACTGTTTTTGCTTTGTTTATTACTTTACTAACCTCACCTGAATATGCAGGTTCAGTTACTTTCACCTTTTCATTTTCAGATACTAATGATTGAAGAGTTATATCATCTTCCACATAAACAAAAGTATTTGCTATCCCTTGAATTGTTTGTTTAACTTTTTGATTGTCGGATTGAGGCAACATTCTGATAAAGAACTCTCCTTTAACAAGAGAGTAAGATGTTACTGCACCCATGCAAGGATAAGTTGTGCTTGGCTCGTAAAGAGTATTTGCATCCGTTGAATCCGTTGTTCTACTCTTATTAGAAAAGAAATATGCATCATTAGTATATCCTGAACTATCTGCAAATCTTTGTCCTTGTGTCGAATGGGCTAATGTGAAGGTATGTTTTTCCCTCGTTCTTTGGTTGCTTACACTACCGCTAACTTCAGTAGTACCCGGATCAACCAATACATCTGCGTTACCTATTGTAAACCATACAGGAGTATCATCTGTATGTGCAAATAAATGCCCTTGTGTTTCAGGAAAATTGTCAATTGTACCATTTGCTTGGTCGTTAGCCAAATGAACGGAGGTGCAGTTTAATCTGCTATTGGCGAAGTCAATCCCTGTTATACGGATTCTCTCGACTCTATTAATCGAAGGATTCAATGTCGCCGTTGAAGAAGTGCTTAACGTGGAATTATTGCTAAACTGTATTTTTCTAGTATCAGGGGGAGTTATGATTCCAGTTATTGGACTTGTACCTGCGTGATTGATTACTGCATTCAAGACAGTAGAGTTCACTCCTGTAAAATATGTATCACCAGTTAAATCTAAGGTAGATGCGTACCATGATTGATTCCTTACATCTTCAAGAGGTATTCCTTGCGTTAAAGATGCTAATTTCTCTAATGCAGTATATCTATTTGCAAACCCACTAGGGTTAGTAGGGTAATCTCTTATCTTGAAATGAGTAGTGCTGAATGAATGCCCCACGCCCACCATTGGTATATCCATCAAACCATCATGTGTATCCGGTCCATCTCTACCTTGCATTGGAGTACCCGGTCTAGCATTGTCAAAGAAATAGATGTCAGGTGAATCGTATTCATCATTAAACTCCCAAAAACCAAAGGTATCTTCAGTTTTAGTTAATGGTTGCATTACTGGATTTTGCACTCCACCTATTATTCGGATGCTTTCTATAATTCCTCTAAACTCTCCGCCTTGACCTCCGATGAATATATCGGACGATGAATCAACAACAATGCCGTTCTGCCCACCTAAATTTGTAGTGCAAACGAGTTCTCCGTTAATGAAACACTTTACTTCTTTTTTAGTATATTGTGCCGTAATTAAAACTAGCCCTTGCTCACCTAAAGTCAAATCTTGAGGACGATGAGCATTGCTAGAAGATGAATAAACCCCTGAATTACTTTGTTTGAAGGATGGTATGTCGAAAGCAGTAGCAACAGCAACGCCTCCATCATTAGTATATACTTCAAAAATTAGATTACCTGCTGAAAATGGATTTCCGTATTTCAAACGAAAAGAGCCGGGTTTTTCGATTATAACTCCACCGTAATCAGGGATTATGTATGCATCAATTGTAAATGCACCTCTTAATGCGTTCAAAGGATTAGATGGAGAAGCAATATGTTTTAGCCCCATTTTAGTCGAATGACTTTTGGTTGATTTGATTGTAGCAGAAAATTCTTTTGATCTTAAATCAATTCCCGCTTCCCTAAATTTTCCAGTAGGTATTACTAACCCGTCAGTAAGACCATTCAACCTTAGAGCCGAACCGTAAAACTTTGTTATACCCATATCATAACCCTATCAATTGTTCAACAGGAGACATTGTTAAAGTGTATGTCCAATGCCCCTCACCGGCATTGTAACTTGGTGTAAAACCTTTTATTATTGCAGGTATAGCAACTCCTTGCTCTAAAAATGGATTGGGGCGCATTTTTTTATTATCTACTATATTTGTTGGATCATAAGGATATGTGTTTTTTTCTGCGGAGTAGTCAGTACCCGGTCCTGCCGGAATTAAAAACTGTCGGAGAACTCTATGCCCCGTTGTAGAAGATGCTAAGGATTCATAAGGCACTCTTACTCCTACAACATATTTACCAATAACCGGAGAATCTTCTATGCTTAAAAATCTTGAAGTATCAAAAGATGCAACGCTATTTGGTAGATCTATAATGCTACCTGTTAAAATTTGAGGTGATACTAATGCTCCTCCTGCACTCATGTTAGCCATGTTTAATACGTCTTGAACCTTATCTTCCTTTGTCATCATAAAAGATTCCTTACCCCCTTTTACATTAGTTACAACGAATTGTTTATCCCATTCTTGCCCTGCATTATCTTTCGATACATTAACAGTTGAATTGCCCGAAGTACCTACTGTCTTGTTTGTTAAAGTAATCATTTCTCCATCAAAAGTCGAAGATTGCTGACTACTGGATAAAGTTGATTGTTGCCCGCTAGATTGTGTAACTGTAAATATGTCGTTCAAGTCAGTAGTAACTGTATTGACTTTAGCAGATGCACTATTTATTGCTGAGAGTATTAAATCTGCAACAGCATCACTACTAGCAGCCCCTGATATGTTTATTTCAAACACACTACTTGTTGCAACAGTAGCCGAGGCTGCTGAACCATTCTTTAATCGAATAGTAATATCTTCGCCGAGATTTGCATTGATTTGTGATGTGCTTGAAAAAGTTATTTCTATACCATCTAAATCTGCTCGTGCTGCTGACCAATTAGAATATTGGTTAAACCATGTATCTGCCGGTCTAATCCCATTCCCTCTTGATAAATCTAAATGAAATGCCGACCCTACTCCAATTGTAGCAATATCATCATCTGTAAATACTCCTTCTATTACAATATCTAAATCTGCTTGGTTTAAGTCCATACCAATTCTTGTTGCAAATATAGCCATAGGGTGAGTAATAACGGTTCTATTAAGCCCGAAACTAATTGTTTCTGCTTCTAATTCTATGATAGAACTATCCCGCCTTAGCAATTGAATCATTGGCATTAAATTCCTCTCCCGTATCCACCTGAACGTGAGCGTGTTCTAAACGCTCTTTGAACTTCTTGACTTACTGCTTTTGCAATCTTTGCTGAATCTCCTCCTCCGCTAACATTAATTGTGAATGTTACATTTTCAGTATTAGTCGTACCCATCCCACCACCTTGTATTGCAACAGGAATTGTTCTCCCGTCAGGTAAAGGTACAACTGCTTCATTACCATGTAATGTCGCATTATATCCTGACAACGGGCCTCTAGCAATACCCCCTTTTGCTCCTGAGAATAGGCTCATTGCTGAACCTCCTATACCTGATAGGAAACCACCGGCATCTCCCGCTATATCTCCAAGATCTATATCTGTAAGACTTTCTAATGCATCTAAGACTGTTTCAATAGGAGCAATCATTGCGTCTATTTTGTTTTTGAAACCATCGCTCATGAAATCAACCGCACCTGAAATTTTTTCCATTACTGAATCAAATTCATCACCCATTATTGTCATAATAGAACCTACATTATTTTTTAGAAAGATAAACGGTTTTATTGCTGCTTCTATCTTGTTTTTAATATAACTCGTCATACTGTCTATTACCGAATTAACCGCATTATCAATTGTTGCCATAATCCCAACGATTCCATAGAATAATCCCTTGAAAAGCCCTATGATAGATGATATTAACCAACTCCAAACATCGTAGTAGAATTGAAGAAACTTAAGCCCTGCATCAGCCATCGCCCCAAATACAGACTTAACAGTATCTCCGATTAAAGACCAAGCAGATGTGAATATAGATACTACACCCTGTACTATTACATCTATAATATCAAACCATAACATTATGGGGGCTATAATTAGCATAACCATGGCCGTCCACCCTTCAACAATATTCCCAAACATACCTTTGAAACGCCCCCAAACCGCTTTGAGTGTTGCATTAACCACGGCTTTTATTTGAGACAAGGATTTTTTCCCTTCATCTACCATCCCCCCCCAACCCCCGGTTACTAACCCAAAGAACATTCTCCACGGAAGCATAAGTAATTTTAAGACAACACTAACAGTACCTAATATTACTGCTAATGCAATTACAATGATACTCACTATATTGTTTACAACCACCGATATTACTGTCCATAACGGACCAGTCCAATAACTCGCCACTTTAGCCAATGAAATTAAAACAACTCCGAATACTGAGAGGAAAACAGCAAGGAACATTGCAAGGTATGATGCGACATCTACAAAGAACGGTATTATCCCACTATCAATCAAAGCATTAGTTAATCCGCCTATAAGACCTATAATAAGTCCAAATATCGAACTCCAATTAATACCTAAAATATCCAACGCAATAAATATACTTGAAATTGCAAATATAACTGACGTTCCTAATATACCTACAATGTCTATGATTTGTTGGAATACCCCTACGTCTCCAAGATACATAAATAATTGAGTGAAAATTGCAAATAACTCGCCAAAGGCTTTAGTGGCCGAAATCAAAAATGTACCTACAAGTTGTGCAATCAATCCAAACGCTAGGAGCAACATATCTGTAATAGGCGACCAATCAAGACCTATTAGCATAATACTCATATCAGCAAGACCTTTTATGACTGTATTAACTACGGTTATTATTTCAGCACTAAGAGAAACGAACAATCCCAACAATGGTGCAATCGCTCCACCTACGCCCGAAAAGTCAATACCTGCTATTTTCGATACAATTGCTGTTATTAAATCAAGAATTGGAGTAAGATCTATCCTTAATAATTCTGCACCAATTGCTAAAAACATATTAGTAAGTGGTGAATAATCAAGCCCTATTATCTTATTAAATAATTCAATAATATTTTCCCCTACACTAGCAAGCATATTAGTAAGCGGCGACCAATCTACTTCTGTTAATTTAACAGCAAATTCACCGATTTTGTTTATCATCATAGCAAAAACATTTACTGTTAATATTAACAACTCTCCTAAAAACTTACCAACTGATTGGAAAGCAACCGTTAAAGGTTCTATAATTGGGGAAAAATCAATAGCCTGTACGGTATCAATTAAATTCAATATACTGTCTTTAACATTATAAAAAGCATCTATTAATATTGAACTTTTTCCTGCTGTCATACCAAAAGAACCCGTAAGATAAGCAAATACTGCAACTATTGCAAAGACCTTTCCAACCATTAAGGCCATTGTAAGATTAAATATTTTAAGAGGTAATAATAGTAATTTAGATGCTTTTGTTAATAGAGATGTAGCGGCGGTTTGTTGATCCGTAGCCTTTGAACTTTTTTTGAATAAATCAGTAACTACGTTTAGAGATCCTTTTAATTTGTAATAGTAATTTAAGAATGGCCCAAATAACTTTTGTCTAGCCTTTAATACTACAAGTTTTTTACCGATACTCCCCGTAACAAGTTTATGATTAACGGCCATGGCTTTTAGGTTATCAGACTGTACTGCTGTCCAATTATTCCCTACCATCTTTATCCCTCAATTTCGCATTCATTAAATCAAAACTATCTGATAGGTTTGCGCTGTCGCTAGTAGTGCGTACCGGCCTCCCCTTATTTTGATTGCTGTTAGCGTTATACCGTTTGTTGTCTTTTTCGATTTTTTCCATTTGTTTCTCTTGTTGTTTTTGAGACGCTATAACAAACAAATAGTCCAATTGAACTCTTTCAGGGGGTAAATCATCCCACATATGCGGCGGGCAGTTAAAATGTGAACCTAGTATAAAGGTAATTGCGTGATGAGACAACAATATATTCTGTTTTATTGTAAACTTATTCGTTTCCCCATCCGAGTCCAAATAAGATATTAAATCAGATTGGGTTATTCCAAAGGGCTTGGTTCACTACTACCCATTGATTCAACTAATTCATCAAGTGAAGGTAATACTTCGGTCAATTTTTGACCAACTTCAGGAGTTAAATTTCTTAAATCGGCTTTTGATAATTTAGGTTCAGAATCTACAATGCAGTTGATTAAGATAAAATCCCAATAACCGCCAAAATCAATGGATGGCGTTGCTTCACCGTCTACTAATTTGAAATCTACGAATTGAGACATGGCTTGTTGTTGTTTTAACCACGATAATGGTTTAATATATACTACTAGAACTCCTGCTTCCGTCTCTATTTCATGACGGGCGGTATTAGAACTAACTGTAAAATCACTCGCTTTCAACATTTGACTCATCTCCAACTATTTCTTCCCCTAATTCTTCCGGTGCTGTATAACCTTCGGGGTGGGTGGCATCCCATCCTCGTAGGCGAGTAACAAGATCCGCTTTATTTCCATAAATCGGTTCACTTCTTGCTTCTAACATACCTCTAAGAACACTAACAGTTAATTCGTCATAACCGTCAGTATATTCGACTTCTTCTATTACTTGAATTTCCGGCAAAGGTATTTCAAGCGTCATATCTCTAGCACTCAAACCCGGTCCTTCTACTATACCCGCAGAAGAAAGGGTCCAATTTATTTGTTCTCTTGAACCGTTGATTGTAACAAATCCACTTAATCTCATATATATCCCTCATGGCCTATGGTTATTCAATCCTTTCCTTAAAGTATGTAGTAAGGATTTGATTCTGTCAGTTTCATGTGTCTTACAACAAGTTCCACGTCAGCAACAATCGGGCCTTTATCAGATGGTATCTGATGATCTGCTTTTGTAATAGTATAATCTTCAATAGTAATAACTGCTTTTTGTCGAGTTGAAGAACTACCCACTTTATTCATTGTGAATGTTATATCGTTTGTGTTTTGGTGATGGCGGCGTGTTCTGAGTTCTTCCCACATTCTATCATCTTCAACTAATGCTTTGAATGAAAAGGTGTATTCTCTTTGGCCTTCAGTAATGTCTAAAGATGTTTGAGTAGCACCATGTTGAACTTGGTCCGAATCGCTTGTTTCGCCTTCAAACCCTCTAATATACCACCTTGAGGTGTTGTTATTTGCAACACTAATATTGAAGTCTGTTGCCCTTAGTACCGGACGACCAAATATTTCAATGCTAATGTCTTGGAACAAATATGGTTTTTCGCCATCTACTGCAATACCACTAACTTTTCTGTTAGTAGTTGTGTTTGCAGTATTGTCAAACATTCTATGTGGTGAAAAACGACTACCTGTATCTGTATATGACCTAGATGCTTCGTATTCAATACTTACTTTTAACTCACCCTCGGTATCTGCTGATAATGTAGCACCGTTTGCTTTGCAACCGCTATACAAACGAAGTAATTGCTCTCCGCCCGGTGTTACATCAGAATTACGGAATGATTGTTCTATGGTGAAAGTAGGTAATGTAGTGTGGCCGAAGATTGTATGATCAACGCCATTTTGTAATTCTTTAGTTGATGAAACAATATTTGCACTACCTTCTTCAGCAGCAGCATTGTATCTTAATCTATCAAGACCACATGAACCAATAGCGTGTGAAAAAGTAAATGCTTCTTCAACATGAACATAACTGCCTTCTACTGCAATAACTCTACGGATTTCGTGCTTGAAGATAGTAGGTGGGGTTCCATCTTGTCCGGGGATTTGATGAGTATCTTTGTCTATAATTTGTAGGTAGTCTCCTGCTGCATACATTGCTCTAACTGTTGCGCCAACATTTACTCTTGTATCGCCTTCAGTTATTGCTACTGCAATTGGTGCTAATACTACAACACATTTGTTTGCTGCAAGAACAAGGGCTGCTGCGCCCGAATCAATATCTGCCACGCCAACTAAGTCATTACTGCTTACGCTTGTATAAGATGCGTAACTTGTAGTGCCGCTATTATTTACTTTGATGATTCCGCCATTTGTACTGCCATTAGTAGAAAATACGCCAATTGCACTAAGGGTGGCAGTTGTTGAAGATACAGATGCAACCTTAGCACCAATCAGTACGTTAGTTCCGGTTGTTGATGTAACGCTATCTAAGCCCGCAAATACAGTACCTCCTGATGCTATTGTAGTTAAATCAGCCGCAGTAGATGAATTAGATTGTAATTCGGCTCTACCTGTTATAGTAGCATTACCGCCAACATTGAACACGGCAGTAGTTACTGTATGGTTTCCGGCAGCAGTTGTTGAACAAGAACCGTTACTCTTTGCTGTATGGCCGCCCAATGCGTATTTTAACCATCTAAGGCTATGAGCATTTACTTCAAGACTTCCGCCTGAAAGTGTTTCTCGACCACTTGTTATTACATTGACATCTCGACCCATTCCAACAACGTGTTGTTTTCTCACGTCAATTACAGGTTCGGGTAATCCTAATTCGTTTAGAAGTCCTATGAATTGATCTGTCTTTACTTTGTGATTTTTATTTAGATCTTCATCAGAATTGTCAGTCATACTTGCATCAAAAGTAGGTGTTCTAAACCCATCAATTGTAAATGATGCATTAGCATCAGCATTAACTCCGCCTGATGCTAGGTTTGGCTGAATTGTCAATGTATGAGTAGTAGTATCCCATGCTGTAATGTAAAATGTACGGCGAGTAGATGCATAATCATCAGCAAGCATATTTCCTGTTGAAGCATTAATTCTCAAAACACAACCAACAAGAACATTGTCAGGTAATTTCAATCTCCAATAGTTTGCAGCATTACTACCAATTACAATTGTAGAAGTATTTCCACTAACTGCCGTTACAAACCCTGTTGTTCCTGCATCGCCTTGTCCGTGTAGTCCTGTTTCTTTCCCGAAGGAAACTTCCGCTAAGTCGCCCTTGAATAGTGCATTCGCCATGGTTATCAACTAGGGCTAGAAGGCCAATTGTCCTTAAGTGGTTCTATTACTCAGTTGATTCTACACTTTCTGAGGTGGGTTCTTTTTCAACTGAAGCGTTTCTTGCTTCAATGCCCGCATTTAATTGTGAAATGTCTGATTGTAAAACACCCATTGCGCCCTCTATTGTAGTGAATGCTTGTTGAAATATACGAATAAATGACAAACGATCTGCTGTTTGCATTTGTAATGCACGAGTTAAATTAACTAATTGTTTAACATCTACTTCTTGCGATGGAACAGGGGGTAGTTCAATATCTTCAGGTGCGGGCGGAGTTTTCTTAGCCATGTATTGCCGATACATACATGGTTCTTAACTCTATCAGTTATGACAGGATAAAGTTAGTGTTTTCTAAAGGTTTATCCCATCTGCAAACAAATCTTGTTCTTTCAGGTTAGTATAGCATTGTTTGACAATATTGTAATGGTTTTTCTTGTCTCCATCGTATAACTCAAAACTGCCATTGAAGCCACCTATTGGTGATTTGTCATTGTTATAGGCTGTTTGATCTGCATATATTTTTCCGTTATATGATACTATGAATCGTTTTACGGTGATTTGTTCATCTTGGCCGTCATTGTCTGTATCGGCATTTTGCAAATCAATTTCTTTATTGCAACGTAAATCTTTTATTACACATATTGCTTTAGGGCAATTAATTCCATAAGACGTATCGTAGTTGATTTGTAAAGTCATAATAACTCCTATCGTGCAATTGTTTATAGGTTTTGTTTAATCAATATTTAGTTCATCCAATCGGGAGGGGTTGGAAAATTATCTGCGGCATCGTTAGCAGTATCATAATCAGTTATGTCTCTTAATGCTTGTCTGAATGTAGTTAATTCTGTTTGTTGCTCAGTAGTAAGAGCGTTGAATCTATCTGATAGCATCCATAAATCACTAGCGATTAGATATGCAATACGGATTGGATATATATCTCCCCAATCCATATCAACGGTACTTTCTATTCCATCTGTTACTACTATTCTTAAACTCATTAAATCACCTAATTCACTTGAATATATACTTGAGGCCATATTCCGCCCCAATAACCACTAATACCACTTGTTGTTGAAGGTAATGCTGTTGCATTATTATTACTTCTAATCACTTTCCGCCCGGATTGATTACCTGCATTTTGACTTTTATCAATAAGTGGGGCCGAAGTAGCATTAAATCCCCAAAAACTACCTGTCTTTGCACCTGTTCCTAACCATGCTACCCAATACTGTGTTCCTTTAACTAATGTTATCGTTGATGAAATACTAGTTGATTCAAACATACTATTTCCATTAATAGTTAAATCTACTTTACCTATTAATGATGTGGGGCTACCATCAACATCTGTGTAAATACCAATATACATTGGATAACTTGTTCCACCATAACCGGAAGATACTCTTGTACCTATCTTTGTAACTGTTGCTGATACAGGAGCAACAAACGGGTAGTATTGAACATAAGTGGTAAATGGCGCGCCAAAGGTCAAAATATTGTTTCCATAAGGAAATAAACATTGAGCATAAAATCCATTGGTGAAATCCATTAATTCTGCACCATCTATAAAAGATGGACCGCCGCTACTTCCATCCTCAATTGTGTTGTCTGATTTTCTTCTCCTAAACGGTTGTCTGCCCATATTTAATCACCTCATGCTAATAATACTGCGTGTATGCTTGCGGCAAGAGTCGCAG
>Ga0209337_1002336_pt1 | contig 13794 bp, 3 predicted proteins | sample LinPmetageLP53_FD_184044 | JGI IMG/M metagenome (GOLD analysis project Ga0209337, IMG submission 184044) | Marine viral communities from the Pacific Ocean - LP-53 (SPAdes) (version 2) | ecosystem: Environmental > Aquatic > Marine > Oceanic | place: Pacific Ocean | collected 2010-02-08
TAGGGGGTGAAATTATTTCCAATCAGATAAGAATTTTGAATGCTTCTAAACCACGACTAATGAAGTTTAGGTGGGGTAGTAGAGCGGAGGTTCTAGATGATTACAAAACCAATAAAAACCTTTCAAAAGAGGAAGAAGTAAAATTTAGACAACAAGAGCTTAGAACCATCACTATAAATGTCAATGATGAGTTTATTGAAGAACACGGGTATTCTAGAGGTTCCGATAGTGTTTTTGGAAAAAGCATAAATAAAGACTATTTTATAGACTGGCTAAGAAGCGATGGAGCAAAATATATAAAGTCTCATATACAAGTTAACACAAAAGATGGAGGAGGAGTGGCGTTGCCGAGCTTAATTTCAGCCGCTTATATCTCGCCTCAACAAAAAGGCATATTTATTAAAAACTTTTTAAGCAACTTATCTCTACTTAAGAGAAATTACACGACTGGAGAAAACGTAACCGAGAAGGGCTCGGACATTAAAGAAACAATCACATTAGATATAGGCGTAAGCTCAGGCACACCATCTTTCTCCCTAACAACCTTGTCTTCAAATAAAAAAGGAGGATTAAGAGGGGAGTCTAGGGATGCACTTGCTGAATGGGGGTATATAGACAAAACACAAGACAAAATCACTATAAGAATTAACTCCTATGATGAAGACGAAACATATCCTATAAATAAACAAGACGCCAAAAGATTATGGAGCATCTTAGAAACTTTATATTATGAAAAAACGTCTGACATTAAAATTGAAGGGCAAAGGCTCTATAATTTATTTATCCAGACTACAATAATGGAAAAATCCCTTCCAAAAGCAAATGAGAAGTGGAATAGTCAATTTAATAATTTTGCTAAACCCGACTACTCTCTTATACCCGTTATCGCTAGGCACAGTTACTACTTTAAGACTAACACTAGAAAACCCTTTAATTTAAGGGGAGCTCAAAAACAAGGGCTGAAGTTTTTGTCATCATATAATAACGGAGGATTATTAGCTCACGAAGTTGGTTTTGGGAAAACTACTACTGCCATCACTAAATGTTCGGAGCTTATAGTGAGCGGAAAGGCTAGAAGAATTTTAATATTAGTTCCAAATGTAGTGTACGATAACTGGATAACAGAAATAAGCGGAGGTAAGGATAAAGAAGGAAATCCTATAATAGGACTTTTAGGAAACTCAGTAAAAGTAATCCCTTTAGGGAATTTAGGATTATCAGATTTAATGGGTAAAAAGCGTCTAAGCAAAACACCTCTTCAGAAAAACATTATCGCTAAGGACGGAAAATTTAAAGGAGCTAAAATATATACGGACGAAACAGATACTGGGTCCTTTGATGAAGTAGGAGCAATTACAAAAACTACCGACATCCAGACTGTTATTTTGAATCATATAGGACAGTACAGTAGAATAAGGGGGGCTAAAATTCCAGGGGGGAAGAAAAAAAGAGAGAGTAAACTTGATGAAGGAGGGCTTCTTAGGTATTCTGATAGAAGTCTAACGGCCACGATAGAAGTATACATATCTAACTGGGGAAGTAGGAGTGCCGAAGTAGATGAGGTCGCAGCTATATTCAATAAAGAGCTTTTTAATAAAGGAGGAAGCTGTGATGAGACTGACTTAGTAATGGGTAAAAGAAGATATTCGGGGAATGCAGATTTAACAGTATTTACAAATTTTGTTGAAGAAGTTCTTACGGATGCTATACCTAATTTTAGTCAAAGCCCAGCACTTGCGAGTATTGTGCCAGACATAAATAAAATTGCTACGGACGTAAGAGATAATTGGATAACTCAGATTATGACTATGGATAGTGATACTAACCGTTCGTTTAGGTCGGCATACGCCTATACCAATAGACAAGTAGAGTTTGAAAAAAAGGAATTTTGTGGAAATTGGGAGTGTCAATTAAAGGGTTGTGGGAATTATTTTCGTGGGTGGAAATCTAGCTCTGGAGCAGAACAATTGCCTGACTTTAGATTTTGGCTCCATAAAGAATATGAGAATATGGAGAAACAACTAACCGATAGGATTATTTGGTATTTTAGAAAATTAAGAGGAACGATGGTGGGTAAAATGGGTAAATGGAAGAATTGGGCTATTCAGGATAATGCAATAATTATGGCAAAACATTCTGCCATAGAGAACATTAAAGTTCCTCAAAATTACATAAATAACGCCATTGTAGACGCTTCTGACACTGGAGCAGATAACAAGTCACTAGATAGGGCTGCCGATTTTTATAAAGGATTTTCGCTACCCTTAAGACACAACTCTATTAACATAGAAGACTTGAATGTAGACGGGCTTATTGTTGATGAGATTCATAATTTTAATAGGATAATAGACAAGGTTCATAGGAGAGCGTCAAATGGCAACAACTATACACGGCTATATGGCAAGGCAAAAAATAATCAAAATGATGGGGCGGAGTCTGTGATAGAGTACAGCTTTAAATCCAACTCTTTACCTACCGTAAATAAATTTAACTTATTTTCATTAAGCAAGTATATCCAGAACAGAAGAAAGGCACAACAAAATACTATATTATTATCGGCCACTCCATTTACAGACGATAATTTCCAATTACTATCATTATTTAATATGATAGATAAGTCTAGGATGGACGATTTAGGAATAAAAAATGCTTATGATTTCTATATTAAATATGTTATAGAGGAGTGGAAATGGGACATAAATCAACGAAACCAATTTGGACTTTTTGCTAAAATAGAAGGATACAACAATGGCTACGCATTAAGTAGTTTTATTAAATCCTTTGGAAACTTTAAAATAAGCGATAAAGAGATAGAAAGAAGAAGGCCTATAAAGTATACTATATCTTCATCAAGTCAAGATAATAAACAAATAAGTGATGTCACTTCAGTTGTGGACTTAACAGCAGTACAGTTGAGGATGGTGGACAACATATCTAAATTTACTAATGGAGACACAACCACTGTAAATGAGTTTGGTTTTGATTTAGAAATGATTAAAAAATCTAAAAAAGGCAAAAAGTCACTCGGTGCAACGCAAGAGCAATGGGTAGACCAAGAGTGGGAAGAAATGCAAATAGAAAAGATAAACAAGCAGCACGCCATAGAGGAAAACAGCCCCGCGGTTTTAGAGTTGATTCAGGATTTAATGAATAAGAATCCCAACAGCTTATGGATTGAAAAATTTGAAGCCTTATCGGACAATGAAGATGGGGACGATGACAAAGACAATGTGGACGGAAGTGAGGCCGTAAAGAGCGGGGCAGCGGGCGATAGCGTGTCTACCGCAAAAGCATTTCAGGGGCAATCTTTAAATTTAAAGCTAGCAATATCTCCGTATTTAATTAGTGGAAATAGTGAGGGGACGGCCACAAACCCTTTGTTGCCATCTTTTGGTAAAGATAAATCCGCTAATGCTAAAAACTTTATTCTTAATTCTCCTAAAATAGAATATGTAATAACTTGCTCGCTAGAGCTTTTATTACACCATAAGAACAAGAAAGAAAGCCCAAGTGGTCAAGTTATTTACTTAAACAATTATAGATTTACATACGGAGGAGTAGGATACAGTATATTTGAATTAATAACTCAATATATGATAGATATATGTGCAGACCCAAAGAGTAAATTTTTCTCTCTTTTAGATGAAGAGCAGATAAAATTCTTAACGTCTGACACTACCTCTAAAAACAGAGAGGCGATTAAAAATGGATTTTTAAGCGGAGAGGTTTTAATTTTAATGGGAACCTCAACTATTAAAGAGGGAATTAATTTACAAGAGAACGCTACCATAATGTATATAGTCAATGCAGAATTTTCTCCCGTTAAAATGATGCAATTACAAGGAAGGATTTGGAGACAAGGTAATAATTGGAAGAACTGCTTTATAATAAATGTTTTAGCTAGACGCTCTTTGGATGCTTTTATATTTTCTAAATTAGACAAAAAGATAACCGCTGTTAGGGAAATGCTAGATAGTGATGTTTACGAAATGGATGCCACTCAATTCACTATGGACGCCAATCAAATTAAACTTGAGCTTACAACAGACGTAAAGCAATTAGTAAAAATAGGATGGATTGAAAAAGAAAAAGAGTTAGAGAGCGTAAGGGTTCAGGAGAGTATAACATTAGAAAGTTTGAAGGGGATTAAAGACAACTACGAAGGGGACTTAGAGAAATCATCAGAACTGAAAGAGAAGTTTAACGAAATATCTCTATATTATTCCTTAGCGCTACGAGAAAATCTAATTAAAATCATTATCAGAGCGGAGAATAAAATTAGAAAAGATAAGGCGATTGAGAAGAAGCAATCGGCAAGCAAAACACCTCTTACATCGGACCAGATAAAAATGATTAAATACGCTGGTATTAGCGAAGCAGAAGCCGAAGATAGAATAAATAAAACCGAAGCATACACCCCTAGTTTTGAGCATCAAGATATTTCAAGCTCAACAACTAGTTATGTAGTTCTATCTACTCAACTTAAAAAATTATTAGAAGGATTGTTAATAGTGGATGTAGAGTATAATAGCATAAATAAGCTCAAAAATAAAAGCGAAGAAAGTATTCAAGGAAAATCTAAGGACTTTAAAGCAGAAGTAAAAAAAGCAAAAGCGGAGATTACTAAAGCTAAAAAAGAAATAGAAGACCCCTCAGTGGACGTGTCTAAACTTTCTCTTGCAAGGAAAATGATAAGATTTATGAAAGGGTTGGGTTATGATAGTTATGGTTATTGGTATTCAGTTGACCTTAGTAAATTTGAAGATGAAGTTGATAAACTAATAGGGGGAACTGGCATATCTAAAACTTTGAGTGACTACTCCATATTTATAGAGGGGGAGAATAAAAAATTCTCCCAAGTAGACTCTTTAATAAAAGCTCAGGAAATTAAAACCAAAAACGCAGAGAATCTGGCTAGGGATTCGGAAGGACAAAAAAAGATACTAACAGAGATGTATACTAAAGAGATGGCAGCTAAAAATGACCCTAAAAAAAATATAGACATAGCTAAGGCTGTAAAAACATTTAAGAAAATTTTTCCATTAATTGAAAAAAAATAGTAAAAGATGAGAGTAGAAGAATACTTGAAAAAGATAGGATTAAATATTAAAGACGCTGAGTCTATATTTGGAGAGATAATTGAAGAGTATACCAAATGCTGCTTAAATCAGAGCGAGGATATTATAGTAAAAAATAATCTTAACGAATTAAATCAGTCTATAATAAACCTAATGAACTCTAAGGAGGGTCAAGAAGAAATCCAAAAATACGCTAAAAAGAGAAAGATAACTTTATCTGGAGAGGAGGTTGGCACGTCAATAGATTTAGACTTTGAACCGATAGATGAAGAGTGGGAGATAGAAGAAGAAGAAGACTGGGACTTGCCTATTGATATTTATGATGATTTAGAAGAAGAAGAAGAAGAGGAAGAAGAAGTAGAGGTTGAGCTAGAAGCTGAACCTAAACCTGAACCAGCGATAGAGAAGCCAGAAGTAGAAGAAGAAGAAGAAGTGGAAGAAGAAGAAGAAGAAGTGGAAGAAACGGAAGAAGAAGAAGTGGAAGAAGAAGTGGAAGAAGAAATAGAGATAGAGGAACCAGACGAAGAGGAGCCAGCCGTAGAAGAGCCTCCAATTATAGTTAGTGTTGACGAAGAAGTGGAAGAAGAAGCAGAAGAAGAGGAGGAAGAAGAGTTTGAGATGTATTCTGCTTCAGTAACCTTTGAGAAAATCGGAATAGATGTAATAGAATATATATCTAATAAAATGTTGTGGAGTAATAATAATTTTATTGCCAGAGAAGTAGAGGGGGCTAAAACAGAGGCTTACATTTGGCAAATAGGAGTAGGTGAGATGAAGGCGATGGCAATGTTTGACCGAGCCAATCCTAATAAGTTGCTCATATATTCAGATGATAAGACTTGGATTACAGTCACTCTAATAATGATGCAAATTAACGAATTGGAAAAAATTAAAATAGAGGGAGAAAATAATGACAGAATAAAGGATTTGTTTGCAGAACAAAAGACACTTTATCTTGATGTAGATAATACATATAATTACCAGCCATACCAACAAGCAGTTATATCTCCATCCCTAATTCATAGTTTGTTATCATTAAGCTTTTCTGATATTATATATATGTTAAGGCTGTACGACTATCAGAGGATAGGTGAGGATAAGGGGTTGCTGACATTTGGGGTTGAAAATTGCGTTCCAAAAGATTACCCAAAATACATATGGAATAACTTCTCTATGGATGTAAATAAAGGATTTGATGACGCAAAAGTTGAGATGGTGCAAATTGAGTTAGCTGAAGAAGGGTTAATAGCAGACTGGGATGACAATAATTTTGATGGAAGCGCTCCAGAAGGGTTTAAGGCTGAGTTGACGCAAGACGGGTTTATGCTTTGTGAGTTCATACTAACTTGGATTTTTCCAAAAGGAACCACTAATTTTGCCAGCACTTATTATCCAGAAGATTTATTATACTATGTAAAAAACACATACGTAGCAGTAGCAGACGACACTACTCTTTATGGAAACTCAGCATTTATGGAGATAGGTGGCGAGCATTTAGATTCTTATTTAGTTGATAACTCAAAAGAAACGATAAAAGAGAGCGCGGTAGAGAATGAAAACTCAGCTTACTATAAAGAAAGATATGATACAGCGGTGGAAACCATAAAAGCCCTCACGTATGATGGACGTTCAATGTATAGCGAGATGGGTTATAAATTTCCCTTTGTCATTGGGAAAAAAGGAGAGAATAAATTAGCAAAGGGTATTGATTTTGGAAAGGAATTTTTACCCCAAACAGTTGCATATAAAGGAAATACCATTGGGAGTTCAATATTTTCCAAAAGCAACGGAATGAAAATAGTGGTAGACACGGGCCTTATAAACTACTTTAAAAAATACTATGGAGAAAAAATAGGTCTAATAACTTTAGACAAATCAAATCAAGACTCCTTATTTGGAGTTATAGGTAATTTTGGGGGCCCCCAAAAGAAAATAGTAGGACTTATAAAGGGTAACGGAAAAGACTCTTCCACAAATCCTTGCATAATGATTGGAGATAATGACTTACCTGACTACTTGGCCTTATATTCTCAAGATGCCTTTATAGAACAGAATAAAAGTCTTACTGAACTGAAAAGCTGGAAAGATGTTGCTATGGAAATAACCACTCCTAATCCTATGTCAGAACTTTTGACTAAGAGTGCTGAGGAGATTTCAGATAAAGAAGAAACACCCCAAGCAGACACCGATATAAAAGCAATGCTAGAAAGAAAAATAAAATCAAGAAAAATGCTATTAGAGGATATGCAAGACGAGGGAGCGGATAAAAGTGCAATTAAAAAACTTATGTTTAAGATAGAGTTATACGAGGACCAGTTAGAAGAATTTAATCAATAGAATTATGGATGTATACGAAATAAGAACAAATACCAATCAGGTCCTTTATAAAGGAGGGGACTATACTTTGGCTGTGGAATCCTATTATGATTTTAAGGAGGAGGCTCAAAATGACATTGATAGCCCAATATTTTCCTTAGATATTATAGGGTATGTAAATGGGTCTCCAAATAATCTATACGCTAAAGGCGGAAGGGTTAAGGTACATCCTCTATATTCGGTCGGAGAAGGGGTAAGCACAAAAGACGGAAAATCGTATTTTATAGAGAATGTTCTAAGAGATACTAAAGATAATTTTCATTATAGATTAAATTCCAAAGATACCAACGGAATAATAGCTCCAGAAAATGAACTCCAGACAGCAAGAGAAAGCCACCAAAGTAAAATTAATATTGCATCCGACAACTTGGTAAAACTAACTGTTGTAAACGAATTTGCGCTTATAGAAGCTAGAGCCATTAGAGAAGATGAGGTGTATGAGGACGATAAAAAAGCTAAGATATATTTAACGGAAGTAAAAGATTTCATAAAAAGAAATAACTACCCGAAGTTAATGTCTATGTCCACCTTTAAGTATTTGGAGCAAAAGGGACTACACGCGCTTAATAACGCCTTATCCCTATTAGGATATTATGGGCCTGAGATGAGGGAAACATACTTTAAAGCCTATTCCGATTCTTCTAATATGTATCTGACACCCAACCTTATAAAACATTCTTATCACGAAAAAACGCATCATCAAAAAATTGTAGCGTTAGAAATGATAAAAAGAGAAATGGAAAAGGATAAAGAGGTAAGTCCAAAAGACTTGTTTAAGGTTAATATGAGGATTGATATGTTAAAAGAACGAGATGAGGATAAATATGATAAAGGAGGCCTACTTGGTTATAAATTAGACGTTTATAAGATAAAGCTAAATGACCTAAGCCGAGCAATAGAATTAGAGCAAGATTGTAAATTAAGAGATATAGACGTAAGGAGAAGCGGCAAAACACTAACAGTAAGGGATTACGATAAATTAGATGAGGTAATTGCTTTACTAAAGTATAACCTTTCTTTTGCGCACCCACAAACTAAATTAACCTTCAAAAAAGGTGGGGAAATATCTGGTCGGTATTCTTCTGTTCACGATTTTGTCTCAAGAAACAAGCTTGAAAAAGAAGCTGAAAATATATTTGGAAAGGATTGGGAGCCAGATGATGATATGCAGCAGATTAGATATTTAGCGGGAAACAATTACGGGGTAGAAGAAATTGATTATGAGACTCTTAGAGATATGCGTTCTGATGACTATATAAGTGTTTACAGATATGATAAAGGTGGAAATCTTATGACCTGGGGACTAGAACCTAGAGAATTAGCGGACAGTTTTACATTTGAAGAACTTGAGAAATTATTAAAAGATAAAAAAATATCAAAAGCAGATTATAACGGAGCTAAAGGTTATTTGCAATCGTGGATAGATATGCACCCAACTTATCTCCCACAAAGAGATTTAACCTCACCTAAAAGACAAAAAATCAGAGATAGATATGAAAAAGGTGGAGCCTTATCAAAGCCAGGTGTATTTATGGTTAGCGGTTATTGGAAAGATGATAAGAGTGAATTTAATGACTATTTAATCAGCGAATATGATGATGTCCCAAAAGGATATGATGATGATGATATTTTTTATTACGGACTGTCCGAAACTAATTTAAAAAACTCATCTGAAAATGATGGGATGGAATTTGTAATAACAGAATATAGGCGTTTAGAGAATTATTCTCAAGGAGGAGCGTTATCAAAAGAATTTAAGTTTGATAAGAACTTTGTAGTCTATGTTCCTTCCACATCTGATGTTTCAGATAAAATTTCACCTAAAGAATTAGATGACAGAGTTAATGAAGTTAAACAATACGTGGCTAATACGTTTGGGGGATATACAGAAACAGAAACCGAAGGAGGTTATAAAAGCTCCAAAGGTGATATAGTAGAGGAAGAGGTTGTAAAAGTGTCGGTATTTTCTAAAAATAAAGACTGGAAAGATAAAGAATACGAAGTAGTTCAAAAATCTAAGCAATGGGCAAGAGAATGGGGTCAAGAGGCAATTGGATTTGAGTATGAGGGGGATTTGTACTATATAGATGGTGATGGGAAAATGGAAAAAGGGGGATTGACGGCATCCAAAAAACGAATTAAGAAGAGTTGGGGAGGAACGATAGATATGCCAAGAGGAAGCGGATGGGGAGACTATAAAAAGGGCAAGAGAGTATTAAAAATAAAAGAGCTAAAGGAAGGGGGTAGGTATTTGGCATACAGCAAACAATTTGACGCTAAAAATATAGTTTATATTATACCAGAAGGAAAGACTGATATAAACCCATCTGGCTCCTCTATGTTTACAGACAAGAAACTTTTTATATATATTAAGCCTACCAAAAAAATTGAACAAAGAAATGAGATGGAGATGCCAATGAAAATAGGCGAAGACCAATTGCAAGATAATTATGCGAACTACGACTTTTTTAAGATAAAAGGCTATAAATATTCTAAAGGAGGCAGTTTAACTCAAACCAAAGCCAAACAAATATTAAAAGACGGAGAGGCTAACGGAAAAGATTTAACAGAAAAACAAAAAAGATATTTTGGAGCTATTGCGGGAGGAGGAAAGTCTTACGCAGAGGGTGGAGAGATAAAAGAAGGGGATATTATTATGATTAACCCTAACAAAGTAGATAAGATAAATTTTGGCGAATTTATTGGGGAAGAATTAGAAGTTACAGAAGTAAGTGGAAATACTTATAGGACAATGATTGCTAAAAATAGAAGATACTTACCCTATTTATTAAATAAAGACCAAATAGTTACACCGACTACCTACGCAGAGGGTGGAGAGGTAAATGAGGTATATGTAGATTTTATGAATAAGAATAAAGGCTTTAGAACTGACAGAAAGTATTTTAAGACCTATGAGGAAGCAGAAAAATGGGCAAGAAATGAATTTGAGAGATTTAATTCTGATATGATAGGTTATACTGAATTTGAAAGACCTCTAAAAGATTATGCAAAAGGAGGAGGTGTAGAGTGGTCCACACCGTACATTGGGAGTTGTGTTGATGTAGGAGAAAATACTGGTTCAACAATTTGCGATTACTTCGGAGACGCAACAGAAATGGCGGAATGGGTTGGTAATCCTGACGAAGGAGATGAAGGAAATAGCAAAGAAATATCAAAACAAGAATTTTATAAACATATCTCTGATAGTAAAGTGAAGCCAAAACATACTAAAGGCAAACATACATATCATTATATTTCAGAAGATAGTCGTGGAAAAATGACGCCAGAAGAAAGTGGATTATTTTTTATTTATAATATAGACCAAGACATACATTACTTTTATAAACATAAACAATCAAAAAAATAAAACTATGGCAACAACCTATTTCTGTCCGCAACTAGAAAGAAGAGTATGTTCAAAGGAATTTGAAGATGCTAAAAAGATTTACATTAAAAATGTTAAAATACCTAAACTATCTATTGACTGGAAAATACAGCACATAGATTCAGATTTGATAGATGAAGTTTTTTATTATGCAATTAAATTTGGGTATAAGGCTAGTAAATACGAGGAGGGAAATGCCATACCTCCAAGGGCAATTAGAAAATACAGAAAAGAAATTGCCGAAAGGATAGGCGACTATATTATTACCAGCGATGAAGCTGAGACATTTAGTGACGAAGATTATGTAGCTAAATTAGGAATTAAAGAGAGCTCCATTGGGGATTATAATAAAATGATGCAAGAAGCAACAGACTTTATTTTAGAAAAGTATCACAATAAAGATGAAGAATTATTGGATAAAGAAATAAAGTTTTATGGGAACAGCGTAATGACTAAAGAGTTTAGAACAGAGCAAAAAGATATTAAATATAATTCGTCTGAAGAGTATTTAAACGGTAAAAAATAAATTGTTAACTTTGTAAAATAAATACAACTATGAATAAGGAAGAAATAAAAGAAAAAATTGAGGCTTACGAGGAGATTATTAATGACCCTTCGGAAGACCAAACTACAAAAGACTTTGCGGCAAAGAAAGTGGCAAAATTAAAAGACCAAATAATGCCTGGATATTCAGTTTTATCTTCTTACGAAGGTGTAGAGGAGGAAATGGATGAAGAAGTCTTTGGGGATGGAGATGAGGAATTTCAAGAGGAGGTAGAGGAGGCGGAACCAAAAAGAACTCCTCCTGGTCCAAAAGCAAAAGCAAAGCCAAAAGCAAAAGCAAAGCCAAAAGCAAAAGCAAAGCCAAAAACAAAATCTAAAGGTAGGGGAAGGCCAAAAAAACGCGGAAGACCAGCTAAAAGAAAAAGAGCGGCAGCGCCTACATCAGACACAAAAAAAGCAGAAAAAATGTCCAAAGATTTAGGATTGAGCGTTAAAGAATGCAAGGACCTATTAAAGAAGTACGATAAGGAGGACAAGTCTAGAAAAGAAAGGTTAGAAAAGAGAAAGAAGGCTGGAAAGAAGCCAGAGCTAACTGTAACGGAAAGTCTTGAAAAAGAAACTAAGGTAGTTAAGAGTAAAGTTGCAGACAAAAAGACTCCTACAACAAAAACTCAAGCCAAGGCTCAAGGGAGCAAGATTACTGAATTAGTAAAAGCTATACTTATGGGTATAGATGGAAAGAAAGACAAGGTAAAACAAATAGACGCTATAATTTCCCAACTGGAAGCAGAAAAGAAAAAAATACAATCTCAAAAAGGAGTTGGAGGATTTCTATTAGGTAGTGCTGTGGGGGGATATGCGGGGTATAAAATTGGTTTGTCAAAAGATAAAACACAACTAAAAGACTTATTTAAAGGAGAAAAGAAGTTAGCGAAGGACTTTAAAGAGGCGGTTAAGGATAAAAAGAAAAAAGATGGTTCCTACACTGAATTTGAAGAAATTTACGCAAAGGGAGGTAAAATAGACAGAGATGAACCAATAGTTGAGTTTCTGGTGTCTACTGGAGACCGTGAGCACTTAAGTTTATTCAGGCCTAAAGACCACGTTATAGTAAATGATGAAACTGGCAAAAAATTTAAAGGAAAGGATGCGACTGTCAAAAGCTTAAGAGAAATGGACGAAGAAGAATTAGTACAACTGATGTACGGAGAGGGTGCGTATATGACTGACTATGGTGTAGATATAGGAGATGGAACCGTAAGAGTTGACAGCATAATGACAATGGGAGAGTTTATTGATAGAGGTTATGCAAAAGGTGGCAAGTTAGATGATTATTCCAAGCAATTGATTTATACATTAGCATTTGAAAGAATATTGAAAGATAGTCAATTTGGACACTATAAAGGAACACCATCTAATGAGTTTAAACATAACCGACTACCTAAAACAGCAATAATTGGTAATAAAAAAGGTAAAGCTTCAGTTTCTATTACATCTTATACTCCAAATACTAAAAGATATTTAGATAGTCAAACTTTTACAAGTCCTAAAGAATTAGCAGAGTATTTAGACAAAAATCAGATTTATGCAAAAGGTGGTAAGATTGTGTGGGTAGGAGATATGCCTTTAGATATAGATGGTAGAGAAGAATTAACCAAAGAAGAAGCCGAGAGATTGGCAAAAGAGTGGAAAGAAAAAGGTTATGATGATGTAATTATAGAAGATTACGCAAAAGGAGGACAAATACGAACAGAAGAAGTTATTGGTTCAGAAAAATATGGTTCTTGGTATTATATAGATGATGAAGGAGATTTTTGGTTTAAGGCAATGAAAAAAGATGATGATATTTCTAAACCACCTAATTGGGACTTTCAAGATTATGATTGGTCTATGGTAAAAAAACGAGCATTTAGTAAAGAAGGATTAAAAGAGGCGAAAAAAGAGTGGAAAAGATTGTTTGGGGTTGTTCCTGAAATCTTTGCAAAAGGAGGAAAAATGTATGGCTCTGCCTATAAAGATGAGGTTGAAGATAGGGTAAAAGATTTAACGTCTCAAGAATATGAGATTTTTGCCTTTGACAACAACGTAAACCCTGAAGATGCTAATGAGATGTCAAATTTTATTGCAGATTTAAGCCAAAAGGAAGCCAACAAAATTATTAGTCAACTAAAAGGGGAAGATTATGCAAAAGGAGGCATTCCTGACTGGGCAAATTGGGAATATCCTATATATTTTGATTCAGAGGGTAAAGAATATGTAGCAATTTACTATTCTGATAGGACTGATGAGGCTGAGGCAGATGCAGATTTTGATAATAGAACTGCCAATGACCTAACGCCTGATGTAATAAAAGAACATTTAGGAGATAATAAATGGGAGGAAAGAGATGTTTACGAGTGGTCTACTCAAGATAGATATATGAATGATTTAGAGTATGCTTTAGAAACAAGT
>Ga0209337_1002338_pt1 | contig 13780 bp, 20 predicted proteins | sample LinPmetageLP53_FD_184044 | JGI IMG/M metagenome (GOLD analysis project Ga0209337, IMG submission 184044) | Marine viral communities from the Pacific Ocean - LP-53 (SPAdes) (version 2) | ecosystem: Environmental > Aquatic > Marine > Oceanic | place: Pacific Ocean | collected 2010-02-08
ATTGCCGGTCCTTTAAATGTTAATATAACGGACGGGAGAAGTTAATGACATACGCAGAATTAAAACAAAAAATTATAGACTACACAGAAGTATCTAGTAATGTTTTTACAGATATTATTTTAAATGGTTTTATTGAAGATGCTGAACTTAGAATTTTAAGAGAAGTAGATTCTGATAATAATAGAAGATATGATACAGCAAAATTAGTTCTTAATACTAGATTTGTAGATACACCTGATAATTTATTAATCGTTAGATCTGCTCAAATTGTAGATTCTGATGGTACAGCTTTAGCAGATAACAGAGATTTTCTTCAATATAGAGATACTAATTTTATGGCAGAGTTTAACCCTAAAGGAGAAACAGGTGTTCCCAAATACTATAGTTACTGGGATGAAAGCACTTTGGTATTTGCTCCAACTCCAGATGCGACCTATACAGTTCAAATAAATTATATCTTGAAAACACAGGGATTATCGTCTACAAACACTACTACATACTTAAGTCAAAAATTTCCCAATGGTTTATTGTATGCTTGCCTAGTTGAGGCTTACGGATTTTTAAAAGGTCCTGTTGACATGTTTCAGTTATATGATAAAAAATACACAGAGGCAGTCAAAGGATTCTCAATTGAACAAATGGGAAGACGAAGACGGGATGAATACCAAGCAGGTGTTCCTCGAATAGGAAAACAATAGGAGATAAATTATGGCAATAACACAAGCAATTTGTAACTCATTTAAGAAACAGCTTTTAGAAGCTGACATGAATTTCAAACAAACTGGTGGTGATAAGTTCAAATTAGCTCTTTACATTTCTACAGCAACTCTAAACTCGGCAACGACTGCGTTCACAGCGACAGGTCAAGTTGGAAACAGTGGTCAATACGCTTCTGGTGGCGGAGCTCTTGTTAATGGTGCTACTTCTATATCAGCAGGTGTAGCGAGAGTAGACTTCGCAGACAGATCGTTTACTGGAGTAACGTTAACTGCTAGAGGAGCAATGATTTACAATACATCATCTGATAGTACTAATGCATCAGTTTGTATTTTAGATTTCGGAAGTGATAAAACAGCTACATCAGGAACTTTTACAATTCAGTTTCCAGCGCCAACATCAACAGCAGCGATTCTAAGAATCTCTGGTTAATTAGGAGGTAAACTCCTATGAGCACAGGTGCATGGGGCCAGGTAACCTGGGGTTACGCTAAATGGGGCGAGTTAGGAGATGCTAACGCATCACCTAATAACACTAACCTATTAGCTACAACTACTTTAGGTACAGGCACTCAAGAAGGTGAAATTAATTTAGGTTGGGGTAGAGCTAATGGTTGGGCAACTTTTGGTTGGGGTATTCCAGGAACTTTACTAGCGTCTGGAATTCAAGCAACTGCAAATTTATCTTCCGTAACTATTGACAATGAAATAAACACAGGATGGGGATCTGATACTTGGGGAACTGAGTTATGGGGATCTTCTGGATTAAATGTTCCTGTTACCAACACTAATTTATTAATTACAGCTGCTGAAGGAAGTGCAGGTCTTGCATTTGATGGAGATTCTAATTTAACTCTTACAGGATTACCTTTAACTGCTACTTTAAATAATGTAGATGGTTTTGCTGCTTTTGTTGCAACGCCTACAGGTTTTAATATGACAATGCAGCTGTCCTATGACCCTGAAATAATAACTCCTGCTTCTTTACCTATAACTATGAATCAAGGTACGGCTAACCTTGATGCAAATACAATAGTAGAAGTAACCTCTACTTCTGTAGGTTATTGGGGATATAAATCTGCGTGGGGTAACTTTGCTTGGGGTAATGGAGTAACTGAAACTTTAGCTATGTCTATGCTCGAAAACTTTTCGGGAGTAGATCCAGCGCCAGATGTTTCTTTAACTGGAAATGCAATGGCTGCTGCTTTAGCTGCTGGAAATACTTTTAACATTATTGGAGATGCAAATGTGCCTGTAACAAATGTAGCTAATAATTTATCAATGGCTATCACTACAGGTAATGCTGAATTAGAAGCATTAACTCAAGTAGATGTAACAGGATTTCCTTTAACAGCTATTTTAAGCAGTGTTGCTGAAGTAACAGGTAATGCAAATATATTTCCAACAGGATTTGGATTGACAAATAGCTTAGGAACGGCTACAAATGTATTGATTTGGAACGAAGTTAACACTGGCACAGCACCAGTTGATCCTCCAGGATGGCAAGAAGTCAATACTAACGCTGCATAATTATAGTTTGACACTATAAAAAAATTTTAATAATATAAGTAAATCGGAGTATAAAAATATGGCTAATTCAACATCAGCAAGTTTAAAACTTACAGTTCAAGCTACTGGAGAAAATTCAGGAACTTGGGGACAAATTACAAATACAAACTTATTAATCGTAGAACAAGCAATCGGTGGTTTTGAAGCAGTTGCTGTTACGACTGGAGCAACTCTTGTTTTTACAAATGGTGCTCTATCAAATGGTAAAAATGCAGTTTTAAAATTAACAGGTACAATTGCAGGTGCGGTTAATGTAGTAATTCCGAATTCAATTGAAAAAACTTTTGTAGTTGACAATGCTACTTCTGGTTCTCACGCAGTAACTTTTAAAACTTCTTCTGGTACAGGTGTGACTTGGGCAGCGGCAGATAAAGGTACTAAAATGGTTTACTCTGATGGTACTAATGTTGTTGATACAGCATTTACAGAATTATCTTCAGACTTTTCACCACAACTTTCAGCAGACTTAGATACAAACAGTCAAAATATTACTATTGATGACGCTCATGGTGTTATTGATGAAAATGGTAATGGACAATTAATTTTTCAAACAACTGCTTCGGCTGTAAATGAATTTGAATTAACAAACGCAGCTACAAATAACGCACCACAAGTTGCAGTTAGGGGTGGTGACACTAACATAGATATGAATATTACACCAAAAGGAGTTGGTAGAGCAACTTTCAATGGTCAAGGTAAAATTCAAAGTGTTGCAGAAAAAGTTACATCTTCAGCAACTGCAGCTACGGGAACAATTAACTATGATGTTCTTACACAAGCAGTTTTAAATTTTACATCAAACGCTGCAGGAAACTACACTCTAAATATTAGAGGTGATGGATCAAATTCTTTAAACTCAATTATGGACACAGGTGAATCAATCACTATTGCACACTTAGTACCACAAGGTGGATCTGCTTACTATAATAACGTAGTTCAAATTGATGGTTCTACTGTTACTCCTGAATGGCAAGGCGGTGCTGCACCTAGCGAAGGAAATGCAAGTTCAATTGATGTTTATACATATACAGTTATAAAAACTGGAGATGCTACGTTTACAACATTAGCAGCACAAACACAGTTTGCGTAATAAAAAAAATTAGGAGGAGAAAGATTATGCCACTATTAGGAACACTTGGAGCAGGATCAGCTAAAGGTTTTGGTCTAACATCGGGTAGTACACCTACTTTAGAAGTTGATTATTTAGTTGTTGCTGGAGGTGGTGGCGGCGGTGTAGATGATGGCGGCGGCGGTGGCGGCGGCGGAACGCGAACATCTTTTCCCGGTGGAACTAAAATAGCACTAGAATCTGGAACAACTATTACAATTGGAAGCGGCGGCGACGGTCAACCAAATTCAGGGCCAGGCCCTGTAACAAGAGATGCTGCTAAAGGTCAAAATTCAACAGCTGGAGATATTACATCAACTGGTGGCGGAGGCGGAGGCCCTCCTAGAACAGCCGGCGGTGCTGGCGGTGCTGGCGGTGGTGGATCTAATTCTCCTTTTCCCGGTGGAGCTGGAAACGAAGGTGGTTTTCCAACACCTGAAGGAGCCCCTGGTGGCGCCGGTGGAGGAAATAACTCTGGCGGCGGTGGCGGCGGCGGTGGAGCTAGTGGAAATAGTGGAAGTGCTGGCCCCGGACCTACTAACGGAGGCTCTGGAGGTGGTGGAACATCAAATTCAATTTCAGGAAGTTCACAAACAACTTCTGGCGGTGGCGGCGGTGGCGGAAATAGCCCTGGTGGTTCTGGCCCTGCAAATGATGGTGGAGGACCTGGTGGTGCAGGAAACTCTTCTACAGCAGGTACTGGAGTAGATGGAACTGGCGGCGGCGGTGGCGGCGGTGGCGGAAATAGCCCTGGTGGTTCTGGCCCTGCAAATGATGGTGGAGGACCTGGTGGTGCAGGAAACTCTTCTACAGCAGGTACTGGAGTAGATGGAACTGGCGGTGGCGGTGGCGGCGGCCCTGGAGGTGGACCTAATCGTACTGGTGGTTCTGGTGGAAATGGTTTTGTTATATTGAGAGATCCTGCGGGAACAGCAGGAGTATCTATTGCTCCTGGAGCAAACACTGTTACTCCACAACCTGACGGATCTATTGTTTATCTTTTTACAGTAACAGGGACATTTAGTTTTTAATATGACTATAAATACAACATATAAATATGCAGCTAAGTTAGAGCTTAAACAAGATTTGTTTAATGTAGGACAACAAAATAAAGTTATAACTGAAATTATAACAGTAGATCCTTCTACGGAAAATATTTCAGTTTTTTGTGAAAAAAGAAAGGGCGGTGAATGGAAAGAATTATCTAAAAAAATGCCTTTAAATTCTGTTTGGAACGGAACAAAGTTTATTCTTTCTCAACCCCATGCTTCTTGGTCTTTAGACGAAGAAACTGGTGACTGGAATGCACCGGTATCTAAACCGAGCAATCCTACATTTCAACAAAATGATTTTCCTGTGGATACTTATTGGATAACTTGGAACGAAACAGATCAAAGATGGGAAGGTCAAAATAAACAAGACAATCAAAACTATTATTGGAATCCTGATAATTCTTCTTGGAACTTAATATAAAAATCTAGACACTTAGTTTTAAATAGTATATATCTTTTATATAAAGATTATGAATAATTATAAAGATTTATATTGGTTTTTTGAAAATAAAGTAGATACAAGAACTTGTAAAAAAATAATTGCACTTCATAATAAACAACAAAAAGAACTAGGTCGAATAGGAACTTTTCCTAAACAGACTTTTAAAAAATTAAATAAAAAACAAAATAAATCTTTAAAAGAAAAAAGAAATTCTTATGTAACTTTTTTCAACAAAGATTGGATATTTAAATTACTAAAACCTTTTATTTCTACGGCAAATAAAAATTCAGGTTGGGATTTTAATTTAGATTGGTGCGAACCAGTTCAAATAACTAAATATGTTGGAAATAAAAAACAACATTATGATTGGCATTGTGACACAGGAGTTGAACATGTCGAAAATGATGGTAACAATAAAATAAGAAAGTTATCTATTGTTATTTCCTTAAGTGATTCTAAAGATTATAGGGGAGGTGATTTTGAATTTCAATATAGATCAACCGATGATCCTACTTTAATAACTCCAGTTCCTATTTTAAAAAACCAAGGAACAGTAGTCGTATTTCCATCTTACATATGGCATAGAGTAAAACCCGTTACAGAAGGTGTACGATATTCTTTAGTAGCTTGGGTTAGAGGAAAAAAATTTAAGTAATGAAATTTATATTATTAAAAAAATTTATAAGTACAAAAGATCTTAACAAGATTAAAAAAGATATTATTGTGGATTTTAAAAAAAATAAACACAAAGATAATTTAAACTCAGGCACACAAACTAAACCTAATTTACATTTAATTCATACAACACCGCATTGGAAAAGATTTTATAAAAAATTAAATACAATAATGTTTAAAATAAATCAAAAAAAAATAATAAAATCTTGGTGTTTAAAAATTAATAAAAAAGAAAAAAATTTTTTTCATAAACACAAAGAGAATACTTTTACTTCTGTGTTTTACTTACAAAACGATAACTATGAATTAGGCACCCATCTTAAACAAGATCTTTTAGGAAATAAGCATGAGTTTATAATTCCTGGTTATGAAAATTCAATTGCAATTTTTCAAGGAGATATTCCCCATGATGCCGTGTTTCCATCTTATAAATTAAAAAAACCTAGATACACTATTGTAACCGATTATGAATAATTTTAAAAAAAATAAATATTTAATTGTTAAAAAAGCTATTGATTTAAAAATAATTAAATTTATGACTGATTATTTAAATTTAAAAAAAGATGTTGCCAAAACAATGAGAGATATAAATTACAAAGATCCTCATCAAATTTTAGGAACTTTTACAGATACACAAATTCCAAATACTTTTTCAATATATTCAGATGTGGCAAACGAAGTGTTATTAAAAAACTTAATACCATTAATGGAAAAAAAAACTAAATTAAAATTAGTTCCTACTTATTCTTATGCTAGAGTTTATAAAAAAGGGGATGAACTTAAAAGACATAAGGACAGAGATAGTTGTGAGATATCAACAACTTTAAATTTAGGTGGAGATCCTTGGTCAATATATCTAGAACCATCGGGAAAACATAACATGAAAGCAATTAAAATAGATTTAAAACCAGGAGACATGTTAATATATAAAGGTTGTGACTTAGAACATTGGAGAAAAAAATTTAAAGGCAAACAATGTGTACAAGTATTTTTACACTACAATAAATATAAAAATAAAAAAAATATTTATGATGGTAGACCCCATTTAGGGTTACCTAATTTTTTTAGAAAATAATGAAAGCATTTAAACATAATAATAAAAATAATTTTTTAGCCGGATGGTATATTAATAAAAAAGTATGCAAGGATTTAATTAATTTTTTTGAAAAAACAAAAAAAACAAACGCTGGGACAAAAGGACCAGGAACTGTAGGAAAATACGGCGGTGGTATTCAAATAGATTTAGATATAAAAGATTCTATAGATTTACCTTTAATTGCTACAAAAAATGAAAAATTTAAAGAAGTAAATAATTATTTATTTGAATTACAAAAAGTATTGAATAATTACAAAGACAAGTATATTTATTCTAATCTTCATCAACATACATATGTTTTAAATGAATCCTTTAATATTCAAAAATATCAAAAAAATGGAGGATTTAAAAAATTTCATTATGAAAGAAACGGTAATCCTAAATTTACTAATAGACATTTAGTTTTTATGACATACTTAAATAATATTAAAGATAAAGGAGAAACTGAATGGTACTATCAAAAACTAAAAGTTAAACCTGAAACAGGTTTAACTTTAATATGGCCTGTAGATTGGACGTTTACACATAGAGGAATACCCTCTAAAAAAGAAATAAAATATATAGTAACAGGATGGTACTCGTATGTATAAAAATTTTATATTAGAATCTAAAAATTTTTTAACAACTAAAGAATGTAAATATTTAATTAAAGAATATAAAAAAATAAGCAAACCTTCTGAAGAAAAAGGACATGGTTATAATTATGTTGATTTAGAAGGCAAACCAGCTTTTAATCAGTTAACTGTATTAATGCTACCTGTTTTAACAGAATATAAAAAAAAATACCCAGAAGTAGATTTAACTAAAAACAAATGGGCTTTAACTCATCTGAGGTTTAAACATTTTAAACCAGGTAAATTATTTGAAAAATTTCATTCAGAACATAGTTATGAACATGCTACAAGATTACTTAATATACAAATATATTTAAGTGATCATAATTGTGGAACAGAATTTTATAATAAGAAAGTAATAAAATCTGAAGAAGGTAAGATAGTTGTTTTTCCTTCCTATTTTACTCACACACATAAAGGGCAAAAATGTCCTGATAAAAAAAATAGGTATATAATTACTGGATATGTAAACTTTTTAGATTTAACCTAAGAAGTTAATTTTTGTAATTTAGATTTTAAATCAGCTATCTTATTTAAAAATTCATCATTAATTTTACCTAAAGCTTCTATTTGAGTTTCTAAATTTAAAATGTGTTTTTTATAGTCTAAATTTAATAACACTTCAGATTTTTTTACATTTTTTTCCATCTCGACTTTTTCTTCTAAATCTTTTATGATAGCATTTTTTATTTCTATTTCTGTCATATGATTAAATTTATTAGTTTATTAGAAAAAGTCAAGTATCCCAGTCTCAATCAAAAGAATAAGGAGTTGTGGGATATTGAAGGTATTATTAAAAATAAATCCAATCAATCCTTTAAATTTGATTTAAGACCCCTTAAGAATAATGCAAAAAGAGGATCATTTAAAACTAAGGCTGACAAGATAGTTTATGAAATTAAAGATCAATATGTTATTGTAGATGTAGATGAACTACATAATTATCTAAAAGAAAATTCATTTAAAGTGGTTAAAATAGAGGATTTGATATCCAAGCTAGATTGGAATATAATACTACCAAAATAATAAAAACCTTATATATTCAACCTTATGGCATTAAAAAAAGTAGATTTTGCAGCAGGTTTTAATAAACAAAGCGTACCTTCAGCTCTTCCTGGACAATGGGTGGATGGAGATTTTGTACGTTTTAGGTATACAGCACCGGAAAAAATAGGAGGATGGGAACAATTAACTGTTTCTAATGAAACATTACCTGGAGTGGCAAGAGCTCAATTATCCTTTACTAGTTTAAAAGGAGAAAAATACACGGCTATCGGAACATCACAGGGTTTATTTTTATATTATGCAGAAGCTTTTTATGACATTACTCCATTAGATGCTGCTATCACTGGAGCGACTTTTGATACCAATAACGCTTCCACATCTGTTACAGTAAATAAAACATCTCATAATTTATCTGTAGGAAGATATATTACTTTTACTAGTGTAACTGCTCCTCCAGGATCAGGTTATGCAATATCAGATTTTGAAATAGGAGCTTTTGAAATTGTTCAAGTTAATAATGCAAATAGTTTTAATATTGTAATGAGAACTAATGCTTCGGCAAATACAACTGGAGTAGGGGCTGCAACTATTAATCCGTATGTTGAAATTGGACCAACATTTCAAACAAAAGGATATGGATGGGGAACTTATTTATGGGGCGATTCTACTTGGGGCACTGAAAGATCTACAACCACTGTAGTTTTAGATCCCGGTAATTGGTCTTTAGATAATTTTGGTGAAGTATTGGTTGCAACTATATTTAATGGTAAAACATTTACATGGAATGCAGGAGCTACTAATCCAAGAGGTGTAAGAGCTTCAACTTCAACTTCTGAATTTTCGACTTCTGCAAACCCAACAGCTAGTAGATTTACGTTAGTTTCAGACAGAGACAGACACTTATTTCATTTAGGAACTGAAACAATTATAGGTAATACTGCTACTCAAGATCCCATGTTTGTAAGATTCTCAGATCAAGAAAATTTAAATGACTACTTACCTACTGCAACTAACACTGCAGGTACTTTTAGATTGGATACAGGAAATAAAATTACTGCAGCTTTACAAGGTAAAGACTATGTTTTTGTATTAACAGATTCAGCTGCTTATGTTATTCAATTTGTTGGCCCACCTTTTACATTTAGTGTTAGACAGGTTGGAACTAATTGTGGCTGTATTGCTCAACATGCAGCTACTTATGTTAATGGTGCGGTTTACTGGATGTCAAATGAAGGTGGATTTTTTATGTATGATGGTACAGTTAAAGCGCTTCCTTGTTTAGTTGAAGATTTTGTATTCACAACACAAAATGGAAATTTAGGTGTTAACTATAGTTCAGCAGATACAATTTATTCAGCTCCAAATAGTTTATACACAGAAATTAATTGGTTTTATCCTAAATCAGGATCCGAACAAATTGACAGGTGTGTAACATATAACTACCAAGAAAACGTATGGACTACTTCGTCTCTTGCTCGTAGCACTTATCAAGATCAAGGTGTTTTTGAAAAACCTTACGCAACAGAATACAACGCAACAACAACTCCAGTATTCTTAAACATTTCTGGAATTACTAACAAGTATGGAGCATCAACATATTATGCTCATGAAGTAGGAACGGATCAAGTCAACAGCTCAGGTACAACTTCAATCGATGCTTTTATAAGATCAGGAGACTTTGACATTGAAGATGGGGAATTATTTATGTCTATGAGAAGATTTATGCCTGACTATAAATTTTTAGTAGGTAATTCTAAAGTAACTTTATTTATTTCTGATTATCCATCGGATACTCAAACAGGTTCCCCTTTAGGTCCCTTTACAATAACAAAAACCACTGATAAAGTAGATACTAGAGCTCGAGGAAGACTATTATCCTTAAAAATTGAAAACGATGCTGCAGGTGAAACTTGGCGTTATGGTAGTTTTAGAATGGATGCACAACCAGACGGGAGAAGATAATGACTAAAAGATTAAATATTAAAAAAGCAATTAAAAAACCAGGTTCTTTAAGAAAAGCTTTAAATATTAAAAAAGGTGAAAAGATACCTTTAGATAAATTGAATAAAGCAGCTAAGGCAAAAGGTAAGTTAGGTCAAAGAGCTAGATTTGCTAAAACATTAAGAAAAATAAATAGAGCATAATGGCTAAACTAACTAACTATATACCTGAGCCTAGACAAGAATATGATGTAGAAAATCAAAGACAAATCATTGAATCTATGACAACAATGAAACAGCAACTTAATTTTTCTTTTCAAGAAGATTTAAAAAATGAACAAGATGCTTTTAATTATTTTTTATCATGACAATACAATATAAAAACGCTAGCAAAATATTAGACGGGACAGGAATGACAACTGTTCTAACCATATCTACCTCAGCGGTAGCTATTGTAAAATCTGTATATGTATCAAACAATAGCACAGGAGCTGTGTTAGTTAATTGTGATCTAAAGGATTCATCAGCAACTACTGACATTGAATTTTTTAGAAAAGATATACCGGCTTCAAGCACCATAAATGCTACAGAACAGGGCTTGAATTTAGAAGCAGGAGATGCTATAAAAGCGCAAGCAGAAACAGCTAATAAGTTAGAAGTCGTAGTTAATTATGCTTTAATAACTAGAGAGAATGAAAACGGATAACGTAATAAAAATACATTGTACTACTATAACAACTTATAGAAATACAAAAACAGGTGAAATGTCTACAGATAAAGTGGAGGGTCCCGATATTGTAACTGATGTTACAGTGCAAGTATCTCCAAAAGGTTTAGATTTAATGCAGAAAGTGATGAATAAACAAAATGAAAATAAAAAACCAAAAGCCTAAAGGCGGCACCGAATTACAACTTGAATTTTTAATTAAGTATGTAGATAAAAATTTATTAGATAAAGTACAGATTTGTACTAGCGTTCCTGGTAAAGTTCCTATTGACCCAAATAAAGTAAACATACTTTGGCAAAAAAATTCTTACGATCAACCTAATATATATCCTTGGTTTAAAAATAAAGCGAACCACAATATATATGATTGGTATGTTTTTAACTCACATTGGAATCATGAAAAATTTAGGATGATGTTCGGACTACCCGACCACAAATGTATTGTTATTAAAAACGGTATTGAAAAAATAGAAAAAGCTAAACCATACGAGAAAGGTCAACCAATAAAAATTATACATCAAAATACTCCGTGGAGAGGATTAAGTGTACTATTGGGTGCCATGCAATTAGTTAAGAATCCATTAATTAGTTTAGATGTCTATTCTTCCTGTGAAGTATATGGTAAAGATTTTATGGAAAAAAATGACCATAACTACAAAGCTTTGTATGAACAAGCAGAGCAGCTATCAAATGTAAATTACATTGGTTACAAACCAAACGAATACATTAGAGATAATATAAAAGATTATAATATGTATGTGTACCCAAGTATATTTGAAGAGACTTCATGCATATCTTTATTAGAATCTATGGCGGCTGGACTATATTGTATTACTACGAATTATGGAGCTCTTTTTGAAACAGGTGCTGAATTTCCTATGTATATACCTTATGATAAAGAATATAAAAGATTGGCTGAAAAATTTGCTTACGGCATAGAAGCAGCAGCTAAAAGTTTACATGAACCTGCTATTCACAATCATTTAACTACACAGTCTGGTTATACTCATTTGTATTATGGATGGCCTAAACAATCTTCTTCATGGACTAGATTTTTACAAGGAGCAATTAATGCAAAAAAGTAATAAGGCCTCGAGCCAAAACAATGAGCCCATTTGGTTTAATCAAAACACTTCGACTAAAACCATAACTCCCAATGAGGATACTTACCAAACCATTAAAACAAATAAGGTTGAAGGAGAGGTAACAGAAATAAATATAGGAAATACCCCTACTCATAAAATAATGGTATGCACTCCTTGTCACAGTGATGTTAGCATGCATTATTGTCAAGCAGTTTTAAAGTTTCAACAAGAATGTTGGGCTAAAAAAGTACAGGTAAGTTTTACTTTACTTAAATCATCTTTAGTTACACAAGGTAGAAATTTATGTGTAGCGGAAATGTTGAGCCATGAAGATAACTATACACATTTATTATTTATAGATTCGGATATTGACTTTAATGGGTCTACTATATTTAAAATGTTAGACTTAGATAAAGACGTCATTTCTTGTCCTTATCCTATGAAAATGTTGAGTTGGGATAAAATGTGGAGAAGATGGCATGAAAAAGACGATGCAATTGAAACAGCAGACGATTTAGCTAAATCTGGATTTACCTTTCCTGTTAAAATAGAAAATCCTAATGATATTGAAAGTAAAAAAGGAGTGATAGAACTTTCGCATGCGCCTACTGGATGTATGTTAATTAAAAGAGAAGTATTAGAGAAAATGATTAAAGAGTATCCAGAATTAGAAATCTTTCAACCTACCATTATCAATGGTAAGGAAGTCAAAAAAGATAATATGTATAATCTTTTTGACACTCTACATGACCCTAAAACTAAACGTTATTTTGGAGAAGACTTTGGATTCTGCCAAAGATGGTCTGATATAGGTGGTAAAGTTTATGCTTATATAAATGATTATATTACTCACGTAGGAGAATATTCTTATTGTGGTAGATTTAGAGATGATTTGTGGCAAGGAAGTAGACCTGTCAAATCTGTTGACGAGACCAAGAAAATCAAATAAAGTATAATATTTACAGGACTTCTACGCCTGCTTAACAGTATAAATATATTTAAATTATGGCGATATCTAGATCTTTAATGAACAGACAATTACAAGCAAATGGTGGCATCATGCAAATTGCACCTAGAGAAAAATTTGGTATTGGAAGCTCACTTAAAAAGTTTGTTAGAAAAATTATACCCAATGAATTATCAGAAATAGCAGTTAAAGCTGCACCTTTTGTTGCTCCTTTTAATCCACAGATTGCTGCAGCAATGGCAGGTATCGGTGGTTTTGATCAAACAGGACGTATAGGCGATTCTTTAATGAGCGCTGGTAAAACTTATGCCGGTGGTCAAGCAGCTAGATATATAGGTGGAGCAGGTTTTCAAGATCCAAGTATGGCTGCATTTACACCTAGCGGATTTACTCAAGGCTTTAGTTCCCCTTTAGGTACAGAGACTGGTCTTGGTAAGTTTTTCTCGAACCGAGGAACTGCAGCAAAAGAAGGTGTTCAAGGAATTGACATGGCAACAGGTGGCGCAGATGGTGTTGGAGTAATACAGGATGCCCCAACAACATTAGCTAATGCTAATGAATTATCATATGTTCCTGAAGCAAGTATTGATATGGTTACAGGTGGAGCTGATGGTGTTGGAATAATACAAGACACTATTATAGATAAATCTACAGTAGCTAAAGAACCTGGATTTTTAAAAAATATGTTCGACGGAATAAGTAATCAAGACTATGGTAAAGTTGCTAAAACAATTGGAGACGGAGCTAAAAAATTTGGTAAGGCTATGTTTACAAATAAGGATGG
>Ga0209337_1002339_pt1 | contig 13769 bp, 20 predicted proteins | sample LinPmetageLP53_FD_184044 | JGI IMG/M metagenome (GOLD analysis project Ga0209337, IMG submission 184044) | Marine viral communities from the Pacific Ocean - LP-53 (SPAdes) (version 2) | ecosystem: Environmental > Aquatic > Marine > Oceanic | place: Pacific Ocean | collected 2010-02-08
AGCCAGTATAACTGAATTAAGTTCTTCTAAGAATCCTACTGCTGGAGACCAAGCTGAACAAAAGTTTATATAGCTCGCATCCTCACCAAAGTCTCTATCTTCTATTATAACCCATTTAGAACCTACAACAGATGTGCTATATTCAAAGTCCTTACCGAACACAGGCTCTACAACTCCTCTTACATCGTTATACTCTAATTTATCCCACCATCTTCTTAACTTATTATGTAACTCTGGTTTTTCAGAGTTAATAGTTACTCTTTGCCATACGTGATTAGCCATCAATCCTCCCGAATTTGTGTACTTTTATTTTTACTATTTCTGATTCCATTATGTCACCTGTTTTGGGATATGGTAGAATCGGATGTTTTATTTTTCTTAAAGCTTTCTTTCTGTCTCCCTTAGTTCCTAATAGATAAACATATCTATGTTTCTTCACCTCTTTCTTCACCCAAAAGTCATTCTTAACTAAGCCCTTCATCTTCTTTATATCATTAGTGCCATAATAGGGAAATATGGTTCTTCCGTGTTGCCACTTACCACCCTCTTCAAATCTAAACAACCAACTATCAGACCACCTTATATTATTACCTTGATATATCCAATTGGTTGCCTGATATACAGTTCCAACATGACCTTGCATTGGGTCTGAATATGATATGAGAGCTTTTATATCCGGCCTATTCTTCTTCAACCATCTAAAACTCTCACCTATTAGATATGATTCTATATTACCACCATAACCATCAAATACAAATAATCTTACCAATTCAAATACTGCTGTTCTCGGCACTGCTAATGATATTGAGGCGCCAGAGTTCCTACCTATTGGGTCTCCATAACATATAGCACCAATTAACTTCTCTTCAGGTTCATCAAAGAATGAGTGTTCTCTACCCGTTGTGGTAAACAAACCCAAAGCGTGAGTACATTTTGTCCATTGATGTGAATAATGATTCTTAACTATTAATTTCTTAGCAATCTTTCTATCTATTTCTCTAACAGATAGTTTAGATGTATCTACATATTTTTTAGTCACTCTTCCTCGTCTAAGTATTCTGATTCTTCGTGTACAACTACAATACTCCCACTCATTTCTGATGGATTGTTCTCATAGTCTATTTTCATTTGGATAGCTTCTGCTTCTATTTCAGTAGCCAACATTTCCAATTCTTTTTGTTGCTCTTCAGTTAATTCTTTCATTTATTTAACACAATTAAAACAATCAATATAAACATACCAATATAAATGTGTACCATTTCATCTCTTATAAATTTATTCCAATTCATTACGACTTCTCCCCATCTAAATATGCATCCTCTTCTCTCCACCACTCATATTGTACAGAATTTCCTTGCCTTTGTGAAATCTGTCTTTGAATGTCATAATCACTCTCTAACATTACTTTCCACAACTTTTTAAATTCATCTTCTTCTATTTGCTTTCTACTGACGAAATACACATTAGCTTCTTTTATATTACTAAAATCTTTTCTATCAGTTATGTTGTCTAATTTATCTACCAACACAAACTTCATAATTAATCTCCCACTAATCAAATATTACATAAAATACCCCATTGGTTTCTTCCCCTCTCCAATCATCGTAGAAAGAGTATTGAATAGCAGCAGTATCTCCTACCATAGTTTTTATAGGAGCCATCATAGTATTTACTTCTCCATCTGAATTACTATAAGATGCACCATTTACGATTGGAACTTCCCAACCAGTAAACCAAGTAATATATGTCGTGTCATAACCAACGTATGTCATATCATCGGTTAATCCATTGTTAGCTATAACGTAACCGAACTCATCTCCTATTATCCAATGATGAGAACTGTACCATCCAAATTTTATTACATCTACAGATTCGCCATTTCTGTAAACACCACCACTTATTCTATGTAGAGTTTGCCATACCGAAGTATCTATCTCTAAGTGGTAAAAGCCATTAGAATCTTCAGTTAAATTAGATTCTAATACAAATTCTATTGGTTCTATGTGGTTGCTATCTTCACAACCTATAAATAAGTTAAACCCTATTAGGGTGATTAGACCATAGTTTGCCAGTCTTTTTATTCCTTTTAATCTGCTCATTTGTGTTTACTTCCTTCCAACTTTTCTTTTTCTTTTTTGGTTTTTTCTTAGTCTGTTGAGATTCTTCCAACGCTTCATCTTCAAGCTCTTCCCAATCTCTGTAGTCTAAATTCATCTTATCTTCTCCTAAATATACTCAACTTTTACATAAAAGTCAAGACATTATTTTCCATTTTGTAATTAAATCCAAAAATTCTGACACTTCGTATGTCCTTTTTTGTTCATCTATAATAGTTACAGTCTCTAATAAATCAGGTTGTCTTATAACTATATTATTTAAAGCTTTAAAACCATTACCTGTATAAAACGTTTCAAAGGATTCTTCTCCTAAAATGTTTTCATCCCATATATCCTCTACGGAATCATTACCTAATAATATATAGTATGTCATTTATCTAAAACATAATTTTCTTTAATAAATCTTATTATGTCACCATTTGGTTTCCAACCTAACTTTTTTTGAGCTTTTGTATCCGTATTTAGAGTCTCTCTCATTTCACCTGGCCTAGAGTCAATATACTCTGTAGGATAGTCTCCGAATGCTTCAGCCAATTCGTTGATAGAACGATTATCACCATTACCCAATTCAAATGATTCACCATTAATTTTAGCGTGATATGCATTTGGAATCAACAAAGATGTACCACATTTAACTAAACCATCTACAATATCGCCAACATATGTAAAATCCCTTCGTTGTTCTCCATCGCCTGTAATGGTTAGTGGTTCTCCATTACTGAACTGTCTTTGGAATATACCCAATACATTACAATAACTACCTTCGCTTGCCTGGTGTTCACCATACACATTGTAGAACCTACAAATAGCAGTTGGAACACTAAATAGTTTATTATACAAATCCATTAGATGTTCATTTTGCCACTTAGTAAAGGTATATGGATTAGCATACACATCGCCTGTAACTGATGATGAACCAGCATATACGACTGGTGTCTCTGAATGTTTAGCCCAATCTAATACATTAATGGTTGCCATAGGACCTGATTTAAATGTATTAACCGGCTTTTCAAATGATGGTACGATTCTTGGTAGAGCAGCTAAATGATATATTATATCAACAGGTTCTATCTGACAGTCACAACTAAACTGACACTCACAATTATCCCATAATGCCCACCAATCACTATTTGACAAATCTCTGTGATGATATTCACAACCTTTTTGTTCATTTTCTTTTTTACCTGTTGAATAATTGTCTACCGATACTACTTCGTGACCATCTTTTAATAATCTCTTTATTAAATTAGTTCCAACAAACCCGGCACCACCTGTTACTAAGACTCGCATATTATTAACTCCTTTTCATATGTTTTTATAGAATTGATTTTAAATTTAAATATATCATATTCCATCTCACCCACCTCACCACTATCTGCTATTAGTTTAGACATATTAATAATAACCTGAAAGTTCTGTGGTGTAAGCTTCTCTGCGTCAAATCTAACGATTATATCATTTGTTTTATCAGAGTCAATCGAATAGATTCTTTTATTTAAATCAAACTGAGTGTCTGGTTGTTCTTTTTTAATATAATCTTCTGCAAATGTATCAATATAAATCTTAGAGCACCAAGGTTCTAACTCATTTAACATATTATAATCACAGTTCTCTACTACAAATCCTATATCATATTTAGGCGATATAACTGGCTTTAAATATTGATCGTGATTTACCATATGCCCCCACTTACGAATGAAGTTACGAGTACTCCTTAGATTCTGAGCCAACCACTCTGACGATTCTCTACCCTTCATAAAAACCTTTCCAGCAGGATTCCTCATAGCACCATCCTTAAATCTACTACCTCTACAAGTCATATGGTATACAAATCCCTGCCAAGTCTGTATTGTCTCATAGCCAGCCAATATAAACCGATTGAATATATCAGAGTCCTCTTTGGATTGTGGAGCATATAAAGGATCGTGCCCACCTATTGCTAAGAAGTCATCTTTGTATATAGCCCACGGAGCAAATATACCTTCTGTAGTTTTACCAATACCCTTAGATACTTCCATATCACTCTCTAACCATTCCAGCAGTTTTTGTTCTTCAAACTCTTCAGGTTCTATACCAAAATCTACCAATACCTTTTCAGGGCCATCGGGATGTAGTGGTGGTTCTATTCTAGTAGCACTAACCACCTTCCCACGTTCTAAGTATCGTAGTACTGCTTCATCCATACCAGGACAAGCATACATATCCGCATGATATATCATTACAATATCACTTGTTGCCATTTTGACTAATGTATCATATAATATAGTATGTCCTAACCTTTCAGGTCCTTCGTTTCTATGTATCTTTACATTCTTATCTTTCTCAGCAATCTCTTGCATCCATTCCCAAGTCCCATCGTCTGAAAAATCATCAGCCCAACATATCTCGTGTCTGTACCCTAAGTTCTTACGAATACTATTGTAAGACCACTGTAAGTATTTTAGATTGTTTCTGCTTGGTTGTATGAAACTTATTACTCTATCATCACTCATATAACTTACTCCATTTCTTTAATTTTTCTTCTTTTAACTTCATACGGATTTGAACATCTTCCCAACTAACTAAATCATAATCGTGTATCAGCTCTATCATCTGTTGAACATCACCTACCTCTTCCAATAGTTGAGCATTATCATAGTATGCTTCACAACGAATTGCTTTACTGCATGCTTGAATTAACTCACCACATTCTTCCATTGTGATTGTCAATAGTTCTTGTAATTTATTATCCATTTAAAGACTCCAATATTTCTGTTATGTAGGGTACAAAGTTCTCTTCATTATAAAGAGAGTTTTTATAATTCTCTCTACAACTAATACTATATTGATTATAATGATTTGGTTCTTTTAATCTCTGTGCTAAGTTTACAGCTTTATTTAAATCCCCATCATCCACCGACAATAAAGGATGTAGTTCCTGTTGAGTATCCAATCCCCTATAACCAATGCAGGGTATTCCGTGATATGCACAATTCAATGCAAATGTACCAGCCGCATGCGTTGGCATCAGATGAACACCGATGTACATTGAACTCAAATTTTTCATCCATTCTGTCCAACCCATATAAGGAAGATGAGTTATACCCATTTCTTCTTCTCTTTCTATTCTTCTACCCATAGATGGAGCAACGATTGGCATATCAAATTCTCTAGCAATCACATAAGAATCAAACCCACCATACCACCTTACCATATTACCACCGATAATTACTTTGTGTTGTTCATAAGCTTTTGGGCTGGGTAAATCTCCATACTCATCTACCAAAGAGTCAATTTTAGGAACTACTCCAAGCCTCTCTGCTAACATTAGTGTTGGCATTTTATGTACAGGTTTATCTGTAACCCCTCCGTAATAGTTTACATCTTTTTTATTATGAGCAAATAGTAAATCAAATTCTGTAAGGGCGTTGAACCACCAAATCTGTTGTTCCATTGTGTAGTCTTGAAACAACCAATGAGGACCCTCTTGCATTGATATGGTTTTCTTACACAACTTATTTAAATCACCCATCATATCAAACTTCATTAGTTCTTCTGTCTTTGTTTTGGGTAAAGTTACAATACCAAAATCAAAATGATTCTCACCGAAATGTTGTAAGACTTGTGGTATTTGGAATATAGGAAAGTGTTCAGCTCCTAATGTATACATAGTAGAAACATCGTTTCTCATATTAGGATTATCTAATCCAACTTTGCCTGTCCATCCACCTTCTGTAAACCAAGCTATTTTATAATCTTTTAACATCTACTAACCATCTCCAACATTTCTTCCCAACACATTTTATCAGCACTAGCAGAGTTGTAAGGTTCAAATAATCTATTGACTCCTGTATTATGTTCAGCTTTGATGTGTATGTCGTCATCGTAGATAAATGTGCGGGATATTTCTCTTTCAGATATTAAATCTTCATCCCTTTTCTCACCAGGTCTTTTGCCAACTATCTCTATATCATCAGATATTACTTTAGCTAAATCTAGCATATTCACACATTTCATCTTATACGACTTTACAAATCCACCACCATATTTTTGGGTAAAGTCAATGGTTCTGTTAATCAAACTAGCAGCGTCATCTTTTGAGAATATTAATCTGTTCATCTTTGGGTCTGTAAGTTTGAGTGGTTTTCTCTCTTTCTTTAACTTTAACCAAAATGGTAGTACTGAACCATTACTATGTGCTACATTGGCAAATCTAGTCAAAGAAAACTTACTCCCATTATTATTGTTACTATTCATAAAAACTCTTTCCATCAAATACTTTGAAGCGCCATAAACACTTTCTGACAAACAAGCTTTGTCTGTACTGACTCCGATGGTTGTTGGAACATCATTTATTATACTAGCCTCAACCACATTCAAACTACCTATAACATTTACATTACAACCAGCGATTGGATTCTGTTCCATTAAATCAATATGTTTCATAGCAGCTGCGTGTACTACAACATCAGGCTTTACTTCCTTAAATACTCTAAGTAGTAAAGACTTATCTTCTATATTTCCAACATAACATTTTACATTTGGATACTCTCTTTTTAAATTAGTTATATTCTCTTCATTTCTACTGATACTAATATACTCATTGTCATTCTGTTTGATAAGAGCTTTACCTACAGTTCCAGTTCCACCTGTTATTAGTACTTTCATTTTAACCCCTAAATGCCATTTTGTTTTGATAATCCACTCTCAATTGTGGATAAAGTTTTGGTTCTAAATATCTAATAATATCTTGGTCTTGTGAACCATGTGGATAATCTCTAGGTTCTTTAGCTAAATAATCTCTATATTCATCCATAATGACTCCGTGTGGTAGGGCATATTTCATAGACATTTCAAATAATTCTTTTATGAAAGATGTCTTTCCAATATAAACACCACTATTTAAGTAACGAGGTATACCCCCATTAGTATTATGAACCCAATCTAATACTTCTGGCATACAATTATAACCATCTAATGATGAAGTAGACATAAATAAGGCTTGACAATTAAATGATTTAAATATATCAATAACTTTATTTGGGTGGTCTACAAATATAACATCAACAGCATCACAAAACATAAAATACTCTGTAGTACATTTGCCTGATTGAAGATATTCATTTATCAATTCAAACTTAAATGTGTTTCTCCAAGGTAATCTGTCATCTTTCAGTACAACTAAATCCAAACCTAAATATTCTGTATTAGCTTCTAATATAGAAGTCTCATCATAACCAACCAAACTATCTATAATTCTATCCTCTAACGAACCCTCATTTCTACAAGTCAATATTGTTAAGTCTTTTGGGTGTGTAAATATACCTGGTTCCGTTTGACTCTTCAGAAGTTCAAAGGCTTCTCTAACTAAGTGTCTATCGTGAATTACTGGCGTAGTTATATTCATATCACACCATCCCTATTTCTTCTAATTGTTTTAGAAGTGATGGAACATATTTACCACAATCACTTTGATGTTTACTGACAAGTCCTCTCTCACCCTCAACACAATAACGACTAACTCTCTGAGCTGATACTGAGAACCATCCACAATGATTTAACATTCCTAAATCTGGCTTTACATTATACAACCACTCTCTTAAAGTACCAACAGGACTATTCCAATCATTCAAATCCATATGTTCATCAAAACTCTTTGTCTCACCGACTCTACTCATCAGTTTATTGCCAGTTACTGTTTCTGTTATATCAAATCTATTATCGGGCAGCAAATCAACTAATTCTTTTTTAAAGAAACAAAAAGAAGATCTTGGTGTGAAAGCCTTTGGAACGTGTTCACTATAACCATTTTCTAAGAACATCCAATCTATATCATTTATAGCAACCTCTTCAGTTTTAAATTGATGATTAGCTACGCCATATCTACTATGTATTATTGGTTTGTGTATCTTAATATTATTCTCTAACATATCCATAAACAGATTATCTGATAGTATGTAATTGTCATCGTGCGTCAAACATATGATGTCGTAATCTTCGTAGTTATGATTTTCATTATCTGCCCATTGATTAAATATTTCACCATCACAGCAGGTATTATCCTCTAACAAATAAATCCACCCTAAATTAGTTAAATCTTCTTCAGTTATTGGATACTCATACATCTGTTTATCCATCTCAACTAAGAAGTTTTCAGGTTCTGAATCTCTAATGTTTTGTTTCTCAGCTATAGTATTCTCATCTTCAGGTGCCCTATGTGCAATACAAAAGTAATCAACTTCCCAGTCATCAGGTACTTTTTGTTCAATCATCTTCTCATAAAAATGAGAACTGAAATGCCAACCAGTTGCTAATACCAATATTCTTTTCATATTATTCCTTATATTAATTCCAATTTTGAGATACTAACTCTTAACCCCGATAAAAGCGTATATTTAAAAACTTCTTTACCCAAACTGTTATGGAAATCATTAAGAGTCCTCTCGTTCATTCTCGGATGTGCACTAGCACCACCCTCTATATAAACAGGACTGCCTTCCTTTATTTGATTCAGTATCTTATCATTACCAAACACAACATCGTATGTAGTTCTCCAAGTATTGTCAATATCTATCCATAAAAAATCAAAATCAGTTGGATTCTCCACCCATAGTTTAAAGACATTACCCTCTCTCATATCGTGAATGTTTTTGTCTAAGTTGCGTACTTTTAGTTTTTGATAAACTGTTTGAATTCCACCCCAAGAATTAAATGTATCGAATCCTACAAGTTTGCCATCAGAGTTTGTTTCTTGCAATCCCCTAATCATAGCTACAGTACATGCGCCAGAACCAACTCCTAGCTCTACTATGTTATTTGGTTTTATATCTCTCACCAATTCATATAGTTTGGTATAAACTGGTTCTAATTTACCCTTATCACGAGGACCGTTAAACTCTGAATCATTGAGGTAAAAATCTGAAGTATCACCATAAAAAGATATAGCCACTACATATTCTCCTTTATTTTGTCTATAAGATATTCTTTATCATTAAAAGATAGCTTTTCATTCATTGGTATTGAAACAGTATGTTTTTCTATTTTTTCTGATTTTGGTAAGCTAATTTTTTTACCATTATTATAAATAGAATTAAGATGTAATGCTGGATAATGTATACCACAAACTATTCCAGCGCCTTTCATTTTATTGATGAACTTTTCTTGATTCACAACCTCAATCCTATAAAGATGTTTACTAGTGTTTTCATAACCTAATTCCTTATTATATATATCAACTAAACTACCCAAACTTCTCATTTTTTTATCAAAGTGTTCAAAGTTATTCATTATGATTTTAGCCTGTATAGAACTCATATAAGATTTGTAACCAGGAAAAGATATACCCCTTTCCCAATTATTATTAGAGAATGTAGTTCCATTTAAAACTGCTTGTTTAAACCATTTATACTTCTTATAATCATCTGTGACTATTACACCACCATCAGCACCACCTAATGGTTTGGTTGGGTAGTGACTAAATATCATCAAATCATTTGGTTTACATTCTTTCATAAATTGATTTGGTTCTAATTTCTGTGCTGAATCGACTACTTTGTATGTTCTGAATTTGTGCATTACATATGAATTACCAACCCATTCTACATCATCAGTAAACTCTACCTCATTACCACTTGTTATTATAGCGTTAGCAACTACAGGTGGAATTATGCTAGGTATTTTAATGACACGTGGATTCATATATTTTTCCATTACCATTGTTAGAAATATAGCATTGGTGGCGCTATTTACAGCACAAGCATATTTAGCGCCCACATAGTCTGCAATTTTCTTTTCGTACTTAGTTACTATCTCATCATGCAACATATTAGAAAACTCAGAAGTATCTATTGTGTGGTTATTTACATTAAACAGTTGTATCATTTTTTTCTTTTAAAACCTTTTGTATTTGTTGTACAGTATCTTGTATCCCAAAATTTAATGTGTATTTTGGTTTCCACCCCGTCAGCTTTTTAAACTCACTATAATCTGAAACATAGTTACGGCTCTCCATATCGCTTAGTTCTTTTCCATCATTATATTCTATGGTTAAATCATTAAGATTCTTAGAAATAAGTTTCACAGCATCCTCAATAGTTGAATTATTATCACAACCTAAAGTATAGTATTTTCTGTTAAGAGAGTTAAACATTCTCTCTGAAGTACCAGCTAATAACAGAGCATTTATTATATCATAAATATGTAGGTAATCTCTGAAACACTTATTATTTTTATACAAAGTCAATTTTTCATTATCAATGCCTGAACGAATTATTTTATTTATCACAGGTCTAAAGTATGTGTTCTCACGTTTTTCTCTTTGTCCTATGATTGGTATAATTCCATAAACATTTGGTATTCTTAGACATATAGAGTTTGGAAATAGAATCTTTATATAATGTTCAGATAAAGATTTATGTGCTTGCCATAAAGTCTGTGGATTATCAATTGTAGTTTCCGAAACTTCTTTAATTTTGTCACCAATCTGATGAACATTACCATAGACATTTGTAGAGCTTGTGAATACAATTTTTGTTTTTTCTATGGAAATTTTTCTTTTGTTTATAGCTTTGTGTAAACTTAAAATAGAATCACAATTAACAGACCTTTCTCTAATTATACTATCAATGTCTCTTTCTTTCATATTGCTTGGTATAGAAGAGAGATCAGCTGATGCTAAATGAAATATAATATCATAGTATTTATCTGAGAATATTTCTTCGATTTCACGAGGTTTTGACAAATCTATCTCATACACATCAGGTCCAATATAATTTTCTTCAAGTACGTTATGAAGTACAGAACCAATGTAACCTCTATGGCCAAGCACACATACTCTTTTTCCTTTATATTTCTTTATGTTCACTTATAACCTTTTTTACTTTTAATAACATCTTTAACTTTGTTGTATCCATAGAACAATCAGTAGCCATATTAACATCAGGTATATCATCCAATACGATTGGTTTGATTTTAGGATTTTCTTCCTTCACAAAGTCATAAACAGATTGTGACTTCCCACCGACATTTACTATGCCAGTTTCATCTAATAATTTTAAAGTTGTTTTAGCGGCATCTTCAATCCACATCAAACTCTTTTTCATATCTATCAATGCTTTCGGGTGTGGAAATGGTTTCTTATTCATAGCCATTCTTAGTATCAGGTGATTATCATACATTTGTACAGCACATTCCCCACCTAATTTAGACCAACCATATTTAGTAAATGGTTTAAGAGAATCCTTTTCCTTATAGTTTCCATCTGTACCTTCATAAACATAGTCTGTAGAGATGTATATTATCTTTTTGTCATATCTTTCACACATCAATACCACATTAGAAGTACCGACTATGTTTGTTTTTATGCTTAGTGGTGGATTATCTTCGTGTAAAACCATTGGTCTTGTAATAGCAGCTGCGTGTATCACATAATCAAATTCTTTTTGATGTGTATAAAAGTAACTATCTAAGTTCCAATAGTCTTTTACATCAGCTTCTTTTTTTGTTGGTGTTAGGAATTCACAATCTTTTCCCTGTTGAACCAAATGTTTACAGAACTCTCCATCTCCGCCTGTAATTAATATTCTACTCATTTATTTTGTACAAATCTAAACATTCATTTCCTTGTGGTAATTGTCCTTGATTAGTTTTAGTATCTGTAAGGTGATATTCCTCATCTGATTTTATAGTTTTCCATTTCCACTTTGGGTGCAACTCTATATTGATAGGCATATTTCTAACCTCTTTTGTTTTACCATCCCAATGTCCAGGCCACCATACGCCAGTTTCTTCGGGAGTATTTTTAAATTCTTTATTTTCAAATTCCATTCTTTTTAGAGAAAAGTTATTTGTAAGAACATATTTAACATTAGATTTTATTAAAAAGTCTACTATCTCATCTATCTCTTCTTGTATACAATGATTTAGTATATCAAACATCATAACCAAATCCCATTCATTTTTTGGATACTTTGTAGTTCTTGGACTGTGAAATCTATAATTATCATTTGGGTCTGTTATATCACATTGATAAATTTCTAATGTGTCCGTTTCTTTGTAAAGATTTTCTCCCACACAAACTTTTGAAATATCTACACCAGCATATCTTTTTATTTTATCTAAATCTAATTTTTCTGCCCAGTATAAATCACCACAACCCAAATCTAAAATACTTTCTATGTTGTAATCTTTTATAATATCATTTATCACTTTGATTCTTCTATCAGCTTCTTTTATAGTACCCTCTCCACTTTTAGAATCAGGATGCCACCAGTTCAAATAATTTTCACCATATACTTTATCCCAAAGTTCTCCTGTTTCTAATTCTAAATCTTTCCACATTGGTTTTGTAGAAGTACCAATACCTGCTTTATATTCTTGTAAATCAAGCACTTTATATTTTTTACTCATTATTTCCACTCCAGTTTGTTATTAAATTTTGCTTTTATTTGTTTTCCCACTTTATCTTTAGACCAAAACATAACACCTAATGTTTTTCTATCCATACCTTCTGTAATCTCAGGCAAACCATGCCAAGAATTATCTGAGCATTTAAATATATTTAACTGATTAAATTTATATGGTATAGTTCCTTGCTCTTTCCCATCACTTACTCTTAAATCAAAAGAAGAATCGTAATCTTCTGACAAACAGAGTATAGCACTAAACTCCCTTTTCCAATCGTTATGTATTCCGTGATGGCTGGCATCTACATGTGCTCCTAAATAGCCACCCTCTTCATTTCTGTTAGGCGTAATCATCATACCACCACCATAGTGAGACATATCGGGAAAACATTTAGTATCGAATCCCATCAATGAATCAGGATTACAATGTGTTGCTATGTAATCTAATATAAGTAAAGCAGGTGCTGGTACATTCTGACGGCCTAACTTAGAACAATACTGAATCTGTTCAGCATCATCCCCACCATATTTAACCCAATCCTTAACATCATCAAAGCTTTCGGCAGCTGCTCTCACCATAGGTTCTGATGGATGGAAGTTTTCTATAGTCATCCAAGGATATGGATTATAACTTATAGTTTTTATACTTTCTTCAACCATTTTTTATCTCCACAAATTCTTTAAAGTCCTCTATATAATCAGAACTATCGTATATCGTGTTTGACAATACCAATAACACAGAATCTTCACTAGCATAAATTTGTTCATCCCAAATCATTTCAGGTATGTATAAAGCCTTCCACGGTTTATCTAATATATGACTTGATGCAAACCCCAAACCATCATCACATCTAACAGTAATAGAACCAGCTATAGAAATTAATAATTGTTTAGTTTTATAGTGACTGTGTTTTCCCCTATCATTTTGATCGTGTACACCAAATACATAGAACATTCTTTTAACTTCAAATGGCACATCTTTATGAAATTCAATTGGTGCCAATTTTCCATCGTAATCTTCAATATACTTTAGATTGATTCTTTTAACATCGTCTATTGTTGTCATGGATTCATCTCCCAATCTACCATAACCATAACAATAACGATTAAAAATTGTATTTCATTACATGTCATTTGTTTTCTCTTCCCCATTCCTCTCCGAAATGTCCAACTGGTACTCTGAACTCATCGTTGGGATTATACTTCTCTGTTAGGTAATATAGTAATATAGAACCTGGCTCCAATGCTTTGTATCCGTGATATACTCCTG
>Ga0209337_1002342_pt1 | contig 13756 bp, 16 predicted proteins | sample LinPmetageLP53_FD_184044 | JGI IMG/M metagenome (GOLD analysis project Ga0209337, IMG submission 184044) | Marine viral communities from the Pacific Ocean - LP-53 (SPAdes) (version 2) | ecosystem: Environmental > Aquatic > Marine > Oceanic | place: Pacific Ocean | collected 2010-02-08
ATTACCAATAGTACGGTCATAAGCTACCGACATGATACGCCTATCGTCGTTCAACCAGTTATCCACTACAGCCTCCTGACGGGCGATCTCAGCCGTCTCAATCATTCTATCGACGTTGACTCCCATTGATTCTTCCCAGTAGCTTACAGAGGCTGCTAGAGCGTCTACACGGTCATCGTGTTTAAGGCTTCCACGAACCTCTGTAATACGAGTAAGTTGTCTCTGGGTCTGTTCTTGACGAATAGCTTTTTTGTCTAATACTAAACGATGAGAAGCCATGACTGGCTCAAGGGTATCAATAATCCTTTTGTTTTTATTTCCGGTAACTCTGTATTCTTCAATGCCTGCTTGGCATCCCATACGTTGCATGACTGGAAGTAGGATCTGACCAAACATAGCATCACCCCAGTTAGACTCAAATCGAATTAATTTTACATCTGTTTCGATTGCGACTTGGACGATTTTTTTGAGCGTTCCTTCATCGTAGCCACCATCGTAGCCAAGTAGCTCCATAATAAAAACATAACCATTAAGATAGCCACTACAGCATATGGCTGTTTCGTCAGCACCTCGACCACTGGGGTCAATATGCATGACTTTTTGGACATAAGGTTCGTAATTTTGAGAAACCCACATAGGTTCATAAACGACATCTCCACTTAACCCAAAGGAGGGCATAGACTTATTAATTTGTTTTGAAGCCCAAACGACTTTTTCAGGAGCTATTTCATAGTCAAGATCTAATACCAATAAATCAGATAACTTAAGAGGATACCTTTCAGCATCAGCTAGAGTTGTATCAAGGTGGTAGTGCAAAGAAAACAACTTAGGACCAACTTTTGATTTACGTTCAATTAAAAGATCTAGCGGGAATCTCTCAGGTTGAGTAGACTCTCCGGGTTGTAAATCTAATTCAAGGATATAATCAGCACAGTTTTCAATCTGACCACTAGCCATAGGATCTGGCATCAGTGCAGGGAACTTGTGGATTGGATAACCGTCAGCCATCTTACGGTAGATAGACTCAGAGGTCTGAGGCGTACCTAGAATGCGTACACCACCTTCTCCGGGGTTACGAATCTGTTCAATCTCCCAGACCTTTGTAAGAAGCCGCTCACGGCTCTCTGCCGTTTCTGAGTTCTTCTCAATCTCTACGTCATCTAAGATTACCCAGTCAGCATGTGACCCGGTTATCTGTCCGGTAACACCACGAGCAAAGCAACTCATATCCTGACCGTGAGTAGTTCTGTTTTCTACGTTAAATCCAAAAGCATTATCTTTAGTATTAGGACCGGGTTCCATATGCTGGCAGTAGGGTACTAAACTAAGAATTTTACGAGTCATAGAAATAAACTCTGTAGATTTATTAGCCGTAGCGGACATAACCATTACTGTAGTATTAGAATCTTTAAGAAGAAGCCATGAAGCAAAGCAAGCCGTTAAGACGGACTTACCAGCACCACGACCAGCCTGAAGCTGAAAGCCATCAGGACCGTTTTGTAGTTTCTCAGCCATAGCATACTGTAGCGGTGTAGGCTCCCCCAAGCCTAGATACTTGAAGCAGGCCCACAAATGGTTCCTGAAATCTTCAGTCATTTCTTGGGGTATATTCATTTAACAATCCCACTTTCTAAGTGATTTATTAATACGTGACTTAGGATCACGCGCAGTTTTTGCGCTTGTTTGTTTTGCTTTCATGCCCTTCATACGAGCACAAAAGGATTTTCGTCTTGAGCTTTTTTTATCTTTAGTAGGAGGCTTAAGTGTTCCACCAGTTTGTTTCTTGTAACTGCTTCGGCCCTTAGCGTTTAAACCGCCTGATGGGCTTTTTCCTTCTTTTCGGGTCCACGCGGCTGATTTAGGTTTTCTTTTTTTTGGAGGCATAAGATTTTTCCTTACGGGGCACTAAAAGTTTTTTGGCATCTTTTCCGGTGCTTCTAGTGGTAGTACCACACGCACATTTAAATTTACTTTTTCCCATTACTTTTTTTTCTTTTTCTTCATGTTACGTCCAACATTCATCCCTGCTTGGAAAGCTTTCTTTGTCTTAGAACCACACGCTGATTTCTTTTTCTTTTTCTTAGCCATTATTTTTTCCCCTTAGTGGGTTTTTTGTGACCATACCCTTTGTTTTTTAACTCAAGGTGTTTTTTAAATGTGTTTGCTTTAACTTGTTTTCCTGATTTAGAATACATCATATGAGGACTAAATTTTTTAGTTGGTTTCTTAGCCATTACTTCTTTTTCTTAGGCTTTCTTTTCTTGGCGGTCTTAGCCGCATTCTTAAAGTCTTCATCAGTTGGCGCACCTTTAGCTCCTTTTTGTCGCATGGGTCTTCCGCTTTTCTTTTTTTTATGGATATTCTCATATAAACTCATTTACGCCCTCTGTTTCTAGCTCTATTTTGAGAAGCTTTTTCTTTAACAATACGCCCAGCTTTAGTGTGAGACATATCTTTACCATCACCATTACCGTAAGTACCAGCCTTACGATTAGCGGCATTTAATTTAGCTCGATACTTTTTACGTGCTGGTGTACTATGATAAGAAGTGTCATAAGATTTTTTCTTTTCTTTTGACTTAGGATTTTTATCGTAGTAATATTTAGAATTCTTTTTTCCGGTCGGCATAGTATCTCCTTAAATGCCCACCTTGGATTTTACACCAAGGTGGGGTCTGACTGGCCCTGAAGGTAAGTTCAACAGAACCAAGGTAGCGAACAATTAAGTTCCGAATTTAAACGGAGGATCTAAAGACATCTTATTAACAGTCTGTTCAATGCCCTCAAGATCAATTTCATCTTTAAAGTCAACAATCACACGGCACACAACTTGATAAAGACCGGGTGTACATTTAGATTCGTCATCAAGATCTTCTGATAACCTATTAATTAATTTATTTTTTAGTGCTAAGATATTACTCATAGTTCTCCATTAGGTGGATGCAACAAATACTTCTACGTCAACATTAGCAGTATTTGCCTGAGCATTAAATGTATCAATCTCAGAAAATGCAGAGAAAACTGCTCCGTTAATAAACGTCTCAAGATCGTCGTTATACATACAGAAAGTCTGTCCTCCTTCAAGCTTGACATAAGCAGTATCACCACTAGTGTCTAACATACCCAAAGTAATGTAGTTAGTATTGTCTTTGTTTGTAATTCTAATATATTTAATATTAGCTTTAAGAAATGCTCCAGCACCCACAGTAGTACCGAGAGTAAGAAGCGTTCTAGCTGCTGCCGTATCAACTGAAACAATCCTGTGATCAATTTCGTTAATAGAAGCAATTGTTAATGTGTTAGTAACTCCACGGTCAACTCCGTTAAGAGTTAAAGACTCCGTGTGAGTTACAGTAAGTGTAGCTGGTGTAATTGTGGATGACATTATCTACCGCCTCTTGTTTTTGTTGCGCCTCTAGGATTAGCTGTAATTACTTTTGCTTTCCTAGCTTTTGAACTTTTTTTAATTTTCATCATTTTACCGGCTTTACCGGCAGCTTTCTTTTTGTCTTTTTTCATATAAGCCATGTTATTTCCTAACTTTTAATTGGGTTTGAATTTGGAGGATTAATTTTATACGGATGTGCAGAAGGTAAAGAAGATTGTTGTTTATATTTTAAAGCTAAATAACCTTCTACTTTTTCAATTTCTTTAATAAAATCTGCGTTACTTAAAGTACTACTTTTATGAAAAGAGATTTCATAAAAATTACCGTTAAAGGGATTAGCAGGAGTAGCAACGTCTTGATTTAACAGCATTGCTTGTTCTGAAGCACTAAAAGAAATATCAGTAACACTTGTTGAACCAGTGGGAGCACCTAAATCTGTTCCGTTTAAACGACAAAAAGGAGAACCTGATCCCCCGTCTTTATCGTCACTTCCTAATGCAAAAATGTAAGTAGTATCAGCAGCTAAAGAAGAAGCCCATTGATTTGGTGTTGTAAGACCAAATCTTTGTCTAATAGAAGTACCGTTAGTAAACAACCTATAACAATTACCACCTGTTCCTGCTAAATCTAAAATAAAATTATTACCAGAACCTAAAGAACTAGGAGTTGTAAAAAGACCAATTACAGCAAAATTCTCTGCACTTACATCAACAGCAAAGTCGCCGTCAATAGGATTCTGAAATAAATTATCTGTAGTTGTTGTAGTAATAAACTTATATTTATTATTGCTTGTATTTGTTTGAGACAATGCTGGATATTTAGCTGCTAAGGATTGAGTAAAATCTTTTGTAGTAACAGCGTTTTTCCATGACGCTGCAAAACTTGTTCCATCTATAGGTTGTAAAAAGTTTTCTGGTTTTAACCACATAGGAGTTGTACTTGATTTAAAATTATCAGGAGTAAAAACTGGTCCTTTATTAAAAAACCAATCTCTTTGAGCGTCGGGGGGAATAGCCCAGTTACATGTATACCCGGAAAGAATTCCTTCTCTAAGGTCTAAGATATATGATTGGGTTCCCCTACCAACATGCGTAATACTGTTCTGTACTAAAACACATTCTGTTTCATCATTAGGGCTACCATCTATAGGTTCTATGGTTAACCTCATTAAAGGGTCAATAGAGTTATACGCTGAACTGAGTTTACGAGCCATTTAATACCTCTTTACTTTTTTTACCTTAGGTTTGGGGACCGTCTTTACTTTGTTTACTTTAGCTTTACCTGTCTTTTTTCCTTTTAAACCGGGCATAATTAATTTCCTTTTTCTAAATCTCTAAGACGCACTTCGTGGTCTTCTGTTCTTTTTGCGAAAGTTTTAAGCTGCTCAGAAAGTGCTGCCAACTGACAGTTCATTTTCCATAGCATACTTACAATACCTCCGCCAATAATAATTTCAATAACGGGAATCATTTGTAAAGAAGTCATCTTATCTCCTTGCACTGACAGCAGACTGCCCAAAATAAAAACCAATAATAGCAATCAACGCTGTTCGTAATTCAGTGACAAGAAGAAATCCTTTTACTTCGTGAAACTGCTCGGTAAACAAACCAAAAATACCACCAAACTCACCCTCGACCCACGTAGGGATACCAAAGAATGATAAAATAAAAGGCGCACCTACCATTGCGAACAATACTGTAATAACAATAAGTCTTCGTACCCACGTACCGCCTGAGCCACCTCGTGCGTTAGCACGGTCGGCAGAGCCATCAGCAGCAGCTTGGGTCTTGATAGCTAACTCTGCAAGAGCTGCTTGTCGTTCTACCATAGAACCAATTAATTTAAAGATAAAACCGGAGAGACCTCCGCCGATAAGGGACAACAACTCAATAGGCATTGGTTAACCCTCCCAGACTGTTTTACCAAAGACTTTGAGAGCTTCCCAAAATCCTTTAAAGAAATTCATAAACGTTTTATAAATAGCTTTCATAGTAAATCTCATTTCTTTTTCTTTTTGTATGCGCTAAAAGTAATAACACACGCAACTCTTTTAACGTTAGTATCTGGAGTCCAGTCAAGAGCTGGGTCAGACGAATAACTGTTCACGTCAGATAAACCAGCTAAAGCGTTTGCGTAAGTAGCGGTAAAAAGAGCGTTTTCTAAAATAGCGTCAGTAGTATTATTCCAGTCTGTTTTACCTGCGATGTTTCCTACTTTAGGATTTCCAACTGTATTTAATGCCATGATAGCACCTCATTTCTTTTTCTTTTTGTAGGCCGTGTATAATTGACCGATGTTGTTTGCGTAAGTAGAGTTTGTTGCAGAATCAGCCCCTGAAGGTTCAGTAACAAAAAGTAACGTATTAGTTAATGCTCTAGGAGTTCCGGGTTTACTACCCGCTGCTGCGTAACTAAATCCAGCAGTAACTGAACCTTCAAGACCAACTCTAGCAAGACCAAGTTCAGAAAAATTATTTGTATAAGGAAAATTTAAAATTGTTGATCCTTCTAAAAATTTCTCGTCTACAGCAGATCTGTTTTGGTTATCTGTTCCTCCTGTAAACGCATAAGAAGACGCTGTAAAATCTTCAATAGTTCCCGAACAAGCAAAAGGTTGGTTGTTTCCAGAACCTCGTTCTTTAAAAGTAACTATCAAGACAGTGGTTCCTGTACCAACAGTAGTAACTCTACCGCAAGCATCTAAAGCAGTTTTAAAAGCTGCTAAGTGAGCTGCTATTGACATAGAAGTAGTATAAGCAATTGCAAACCCAGCTTTAGTAGATGTTCTATTATTACCAGTGTTAAACCCAACAGGAATAGAATCTCCAGAAGAGGCTGAAGAACCATTTGTGCCATCTGTTCTACAGTAAATAAAATAAGTTTCTTCGTAAGAAGAAGAAGATTCTTGCCAATCTTTTAAAGTCCAAAATACTCCTCTGTCAGCCCCGGCTAAACCAGTTGTAGCAGTACCACTAGGAATTTCCACGGTTACAGACGCTAGTCCTTTTTGTAAAGGAGAACCCCATCTAAAAGTGTAACCATTTAAAACACCACTACCGTTACCAAATGTAATACCCATTTTATTCCTCTTTCTTCTTATAACCCATCATTTTATTAAGGGCTTCTCTTCGTTTTTGGCAAGGAGCACAGGGCTTTACTTTACCTGCGGTAGCCTTACTGATAACATTCTTAACGGTATCCCCAAAACCCCTAGAGGGGCCATCATATTTAGTGCATACAGCGCAATTGTCTTCAGTAGGGGAACCGTTAAATTCTCCTAAAACACAACTACGGTTTCCATTTAAAATACCTAAATTAATACAAGACATATGTTCTCCTTAAGATAAATCTTTACATGTACATTCATCGATAATACCAACCCAATCTAAATCTACTCTGTAATCTTTGTTATCATTATTAACAAAATAATGGTCTCTAATATTAACACAAGATCCTTTACATTCAGCCGATGTATTTGTAGTCCAAGAATAAGTACTACCACTTAATGTAACTTTTGTTAATGGTTCTTCTACATTTCTTTGATCTAACGTTGCAATTTTTCTACAGGTTTCACTCATACTATTCCACGTACAAATGTCATGGTAATAATTTTTAGTGATTGCTCTAGTAAGTAAAATACCCCCAACGTTTGGAATACCTTGGGTTAATATATTACCAGAGCTTAATCCCTCAGCAGCAGCAATAAAGTTATTGTGAGCTTCTGACGGGTATTGAAATAAATCAACAGAAGAAGCAAGACCAGAAATAACTTGACCATCTGGAGTTTTAAACGAAGACCCAGAAATGTAAGTAGTACTGTATTCTGGTTTGTTTGTAGAAATTCTACCTAAAAGTGTAAAAGGACCGAATACAGCGTTTTGAGCAACGGTTTGATATTCCCAATCAATTTTAAAATCTGTTTCGTTGTTGTAAGAGTTTGTAACAACAGTACCAAAATCACAACCGCTTGAACCAACAGTTCTTCCTGTAGGAGCTGAAATTCTTTTATGTACAACATCACCATAACTTACATTAGAAACCGCTGCTTTTTTAGCGTTAGCTAAAAGATTGCTGTTTTCTTTAGTTATAAATTGTTGCCTTACATTATCAATTCTAGGTCTTTGAGTACCAACCCAAAAATAATTAATAGGTAAAATAGTTGAAACAGGGTGAACTAATTTAAATGATTGTCCAATTCTATTTAAAGTACCCCAATCAATAGAATTTTGATAGGTTCCTTTAAGAAAAGATTGCTTATAAATTGTAGTTCCTTTTTCATCCCAAGCGTAATCACCGCTAATAAGATTAGGAAAAAGACAATTAGAAAGTCTTAAGTTTTGAATTTGTTTTCTACCGTAATGTAAGTAAGTACCAAACTGTTCGTCTACATTTCCAACAGATAACGGGAAAGTACCAGTATCACTAGAGTAACTACAAGTATCTGTAAGCTCATCAGTTGAATCACAAAATCTTTCTTTTTCTGATGAGATAACAAAATTATCTAAATACAGATGATTAATAGCAGAGTAACCAAAAACTTGATCACTTTCTTTTTTATCATTGATATGAACATCTTTAAACACAAAGTTTCTAATACTAGGCATACCGTAGTTATTATAATGACCACTGTGTCCATTCCAATAAGCGTCTGCTCTACTTAAGAAATCTCTATATTTAAGATCTGGACCCTTCATGTTAATGACACGTCCATGACAGTTATCAACCTTAACATTAACCATCATTCTATTTTCAATAAAACAGTTAAAGTTTTTAATGTATCTAGGATTAGGACTAGTAATATTAGCGTTATAATCTTGAACAACATTACGGCTATACTGATCAACAGCATAAGCATCCCACTTAATGATATCTAAATCAGGGACAAAAGATGTTGTATAAGGGTCTGCATTTTTAGCCCAGACATCAATAATCATTCCATGACCAGTATCAGAGATAAGGTTTTTATTATAATTATCAACTAACAAGTGTTTAATTAACACAGGGTTTCTAAGACTACTTCCGGGTACGTCCTTACATTCAATGTCCTTACCGAATAACCCGAGCTTCCACTCAGTATCAGCAGCTAAGTCCATTAACTCATGGTTGTACATACCCAGAATGACACAGTGTTGTGGCTGAGTACCAAGACACATAAAGGCACTAGACGTAACGATGTCGCTACCAAAGATACCCTTACAAGCCCAACTATCAGTTGATGTACAATCATTATTGCCACAAAGAATAACAGGTTCTAAGCTAGTACCAGAGCTATTCATGTCAAAGCTATTACTAGAGAAGAAAGGCCACCACTCAATTTCAGTGACTCTACAAGTGCAGTTATTACGACAAGTTGTACAACCAGCACCCGTGCATCCTTGGCATCCTCCGGTAACTTTAGCGCCGCAGCAAGTAATACTAGAACAATCAGATGTATTTTTAGCACATTCTAAATTAGTAGAAGTTGTATTAATATTTTGACATTTACTATAATCGAGCTGACCTGTAACATTACCATTAGTTGCTCTTTGAATAGTATCACCACAAATAACATTACCACTGCTATCTACAAGCTGAGAAGCTTTAATAGCCGTAGAACAAGCACTAGCAAAAACAATGTTTTCTACAAGTAAACGACAGTTTGTACCGCTAGAATGTAAACAAGTCTTATTAGTCTCTCCTCTTTGAGATCCAGTATAAAGAGTTAAATCTTTTACATGAAGCGCAAAGTTATTCCAAGGCATAACTACTCGGTCTAGAGAAGGAGGGAACCAAAGAATAGTGCTTTCCTTATCATCTGGGTTTTCTGACCTAATAACAAAACTTTTCTTTTGTAGTGCGTTTTGACACCAAGAAACACTAGAAGGCAGTGATTCAGCTACAAACAAATTAGGCCAACTGTATTTTCTAGGGGATGCAGGAGTGCCCGGAATAAGAACAATTTCAGCGTCATGCAAAGAAGTATTGTCTGCTGCGTAGTTGCTCTCAAGCCACTGGAAAGCCTCGTAAAGGCTTGTAGCAAAATGATTGCTATCTTCTGGCACAGAATCTCCAGCTTGTCCTACATACACTGTAACAGGCGTAGGATTAAAATTAAACCAAAAACTTTCATAGCCGTTTAACAAGAGTTCTTTTTGGGGAGTTCCTCCGTAAACATACTTATCTGAGTTATAAGATGTAGTAGTTTTAGAAGTAGCATGACTTGATGTTGCATAATAATCAAACCCTTCATTATACATATTCCAGAAATTGTTAGCTCCCCAATTAGGTTTAACATTATTAAGACTTCTGTTTACACCTTTCATAAGGTTAGACTCATTAATAATATTGTTTACAATTGGAGGACCATCTGGTGTATTAATAGGCCACTGAGCTTTACTGAAAGGAACATTAGATCCACTAATAACTTGGTAACCAGTAGAACCTTTAACCGGATATTCAATGTCTGTTACATTAACAGAAGCATCGCCCGTTGGCGGTTCTCCGTATAAGAAACGAGCTGTTCCTATTTTAGGTAAAATTTTAGCTCTAATTTCATGGACACCAGTAGATAAACTATCTGAATAAATACCAATAGTATATTCTTGTAACCCCTCAAGTAAATTACCCTCAGAGTCTTTAACAATTTGAGCTTTAGCTACTTCTAAAGGATGTTCTTTTAATCCAGTAACAGAAGAATAAGCAACAGAACTAGTAGTTGCACCATCTAAATAAAAATCAACTGAAGTAATACCATTCATATGATAAGCTGAAATAGTAGTATAAAAACCTTTAGTTGTTTTATCAGAATCTAAATACTCTGAGGCATAGTTTTTAAATGGTAACTCAGTCCATCTTCCCGCTGCTTGAGGATTTCCTTTAGCAACATCAATAAAATTGTGCCTAGGATCAACATTATACCAAGCATCTTCGTTCCAAGAAACTGGTGTAATAGGATTAATAAAATCAATATTGTCTTCAACTTCATTACCTGTAGTTCTTTTTAAAGATGAAAGACTAGCAGGAAAGAAATTAATAACTCTAGGAACATTATTAGTGTCAATACCGGGATGTCTTTGTAGAATTTCCCCATCGTATTCAAAAGTTGTTTCTAAAACTTTATTCCAAGGATCACCCTGTTGATTACCACCACTACTAATTTCTGGTCCTAAGACATAAACATTAGTTTTAATAGATCTGTCTTGGCACTGATAATAATAACTACTACAAGTATCATTAGTGCTTGTATCATTAGCATCAATAGGATTAAAGCCACAATCAGGAACAGTACTAACAATAGCTGCTAACCTAAAATTAGAGGGAACATCTGTGTCATTAGAAATATTATCACAAGGATTTTCAAACACGCCTTTATACCACAGTTCTGTAGTATATTCATAAGGACGAATAGGAAATTCATAATCTCCTGCGGAAGGCGATGAAGTAAACATAGAACATTTAGTTTCATTAGGATCTTCTGCTGCTCTCCAAGGATTACAATGTTTACACGAGTTGTCGTCAACACAGTTTGTACCATCTTGAGTAAAACAATCTGAGTAACCTCTTTCTGTTTCAGAGTTACCGCTGTAAACATGATCAATAGTATAAAGATATTTATCAGTTGCTCCACCATCCGTACAATCATTAAAAGCTTGTCTTGTTTTGTAAATACCTTTATTGTTTGTTGATTTAATAACTAACCAAATTGTTTGTGCAGGATTAAATTCACCCTCTGAATTCTCTTGAGAAGGATCATTATACCAACCATTAGCATCTTTAATAAAAGGAAAACCAATTCCTCCTTCTGAAGCATCGTTACTGCAATAAGTTTTAATAGTCCAATCTGAGTTTAAATTAGAAAAAGCATTAAAAATATTTCTACGTTCAGTATTGTTAAGTTCCCAACCAGAAGGAAGCATTTTAAATAATTGACTGTTTGCTCCTAAAAGATCGTCCCAACTACTAACAGTATCAGGAGCATCTTGAGGAAAACTATAATGAGCGTTAGTAGTTGTAATAACAGAAGAACCTAACTCGTTATTAACTACTAATCTAGCTTCTAATTTAGCAAAAAACTCATCACGGTAAAATATAATATCTTCTAAGCTACCTAATGTAACGTTTAAAAAAGCTCCTACTGCTAATGATTGTGCGGGTTGATTAGCACAACTAAAGCAAACGTCGTTTGAAAATGCGTTATCGGTAAAACAAGCTTTAAGAATTTTAGGATGTATATCCGCGTAAGACGTGCAAACATTACCGTCGCAAATACTATTACAACATGTTTCATCTAAAGAAGAAGTAGCGTAACAAGGATCTAAATGACCCCAATTAGCTAAAGCACTATTAAGAGAAGAATTACATACATTAGTTACTGACTGATTTCTATATAAAGGTACAGTACCAATATTAATAGTAGGTTTATTGTTTCCATCTGTTTGTACAAATCCGTTCTTACTTTTAGCTTCAAAAGAAAAATAGTTTACACCGGCACAAGAATTGCCAGATTCTTCTGTGTTATTAATAGGTGTTCGGCATTGACCGATTCTATTACACGCTCCAACATAAGCTCCGTTTTCTTTTATGTAGCATCCACATCCATTTTCTTCTACTGTTTCTCCATTAAGACTAGAAAGACAAGGGCACGATGCTCCTATACCGTCTTCGTCTCCTCCTTGACATGTTTCTCCTCCTGAAAAACAAGTCCAAGATACATTACTATCGTTTTGCATTTCAGTACAAGCTTGATAAGTTGTTTCAATACAAGTATAAGTATTTACTTCTTCTGACTCACACTCTCCTTCTCCTTCAACGCATTTAACACCGTTCCAACATTTATCATCTGGAGTACAAATTTCCGAATTACATCCCGGCCGACCACAACAAATTTCACTTTGGCCACAATTAACATTTGAAGCGCACCAATTGTCGTCGTCACATTCTCCGCATCCAATGTTTGTTGCAAAACCACCGCAACACGCACATCCAGCGCATGTATCTGTCATGTTATTACAAAGGTCCGGAAATAATTTAATAAATTGAGCACAACAACAACCACTTCCAGTACCACCCGGAAAGTCACTACACGCTCCGCTTGAAAGATAATTAGCCCAATCACTTCCTCCGATTGCGCCAGAACAACAATTTAGATTTACACCAAGACAACCGCACCCAGTTTCAGGACATGTTGAAGGAAGACCAAAACAATTAATTGATTCACCGGGAGTACATGGTTGACAAATAGAACAATCACAGCTTGTTTTGGGTTTACAACCTTCCCAAGTTTCTACGTCTCCGCTTGCAAACTCACTGCCGTCTGATCCAATTTTAATAAACTCTAAATAAAAAGAAGGGTCTTTACCCCATGTACATTCTTGGTTATTTAAACAAGCAGTATCAGTAGGTTCACAGCCACCACCACGAGTAGGCCACGGAATTGGTCCTGTTGCTTCAATATCTTTTACGTACATACTAGCTTGTTTAGGTTCCGAGCTTTCATTTCCATCATTAGTAGGTCCAGAACATCCCGGTAATTGGAATTTAAGCGTTCTTTCTCCTGATTCATTAAAATAAGGCCATTGATAATAACCAAATTGCCTTACTAAATTAGGAGTTGTATTAACATTGTTTCCATCAGCGTAATCAATTTGGTGTTTAGGAAATAAAGGTTGAGTTGTATTGGTATACTCTTCGTTAATTTTTACCCATAAACGCCATTTTACATTTGTAAGACTTCCAAAACTATTTATAATGTAAGCCTCAAAAGAATCAAGAACACTTGTAATATCTGGGTTACATCTAAGTCTAATCCTATTTTCAAGACAGTCTTCTCCTGTAATAGGATCTTTAACCATAGTAAAATCTACACTTCTAAAAGAAGTTACACCATCTATAGGCCAAGCAGCAGGAGGTAAACCTAGTGTTGTGGCAAGTCCTCCGTACATAGAGAATTCTCCAGTTAAAGAGCCTTGCTGAGCTGTACTAGAGTTTCTTTCTGTTAATTGAACAAATAAAGATTCATCAGGAATTGTACTATACTTCACACAACAAGATCCTGTATCTCTGCATGTTCCACAACCACAATTAGTTACTGTCATTTATATTCTCCTTAACCGCACACTACGGTTACAATTGCATTTTGAGCTGAAATAATTCTAGTTACACTTTGACCACCAAAACTTACACTAGAAATACTTTTAGCAAAAATTCTTGTTCCAGTTGTAATAGGTAATAAAGCCATTGTGTCACTGTTAATAGGATTTTTACCTAATTGCCTATCGTTGTATCCCGTTACAGCGCCAGTTGGACTTGCGTATTGATACCCCTGAAAAGTACGGGTACTTCCTCCGCTTCCTGTATTAGTTTCTTCTAAACCATTTAAAGCAAATACAGAA
>Ga0209337_1002344_pt1 | contig 13753 bp, 26 predicted proteins | sample LinPmetageLP53_FD_184044 | JGI IMG/M metagenome (GOLD analysis project Ga0209337, IMG submission 184044) | Marine viral communities from the Pacific Ocean - LP-53 (SPAdes) (version 2) | ecosystem: Environmental > Aquatic > Marine > Oceanic | place: Pacific Ocean | collected 2010-02-08
GAATAATGGAAGCACTTGTAGCTGCTGTCATTGCAATAGTTGCAGGTGGCTCAGCATTAAATAACAGATTACACAACAGAATAAATAATGTACATGATCGCATTAGTGGTCTTGACAGACGTATCGATGCCATTGAACTTGGCGTGGCTCAAGACTATGTATCTAAGGCTGATTTATCAGTCATGGTTCAACGTATGGAAGACCATATGGTGCGTATTGAAAACAAATTAGATCAAATTGTTCTAAGAAATTAATTTATTATGGCACGAAAAAAGTATATTGCACAGGCTGGTCCTGGTGTAAGACATCAGAAAGGTAGTGATGCTGGTGGTAACAAAGAGCCCATGGGGTCAAATAAAGTTTGGGATCATCACATGCAGGAATGGGTTCCATCTATGAAATTCCCTGTTAAAAAAGCACGCAAATCTTCTAAATCTAAATACGCTTAATTATGACTTACAAACTTGTAGACCTATACACTCAAAAGGTGTTGGGTACTTTTCTAACTGCTGAAAAAGCAGCACAGGCTGAATCACATCTTATGCATGAGCCTGGTGAAACACGCTATGCAATTGAAGCCCCAGTAGTAAAAAAAACCAAAGCTAAGAAAGCACGTGTCAAACAAGAAAGCGACTGAAGATCAGTTTAACGAACTGCATAATTTAGTTACTGAGGAGTTTCTTAAACGCATTAAAGCTGGAGAAGCTACTGCTCATGAATTAAAAGCGGCTTGTGATTGGCTACATAAAAATGACATCAGTGGTGTTGCTTTAGATGGTAACCCACTGGATAAACTAGCTAACATTTTGCCTAATGTTGACCCAGAATTAGTACAGTACAGACTTTATGGTAAGAGGTAAAACTTCTAAATACTATGCCAATAATCCTAAGGCTGCTCAAAAACATAGGGATTATATGGCTACATATAATGCTTCACCACAGCAAAAAGCTTATCGTCGTAAATTAGCAGCTGCACGAAGAGCAAGAGGAATGATGGGTAAAGGCGGGCCTGACCTTTCTCACGACTCTAAAGGTAATCTTGCACGACAAGCGATGAAAATAAATCGTGCAAATAATGGCCATGGTAATCGTCCTAAATATAGGAACGCATGACACCATTACTTCCAACTCCTGATCACTACTTATACAACCTAATAGCCATGACATCCTCTGAAGCAAAGCGCCTTTGGAGGCGCAGTATCAAAGAGCATTTCGACTGCACATGTGCTTATTGTGGAGAAACTTATGACATCAATCAACTTACTCTCGATCACGTTCATCCTCGCTGTTTTGGTGGCGGAGATAACAGGAATACAGTTGCAGCCTGTCTTAGCTGCAATCAGGAAAAAGGAAGTCTTAATTGGCGACAATATATAGCTCGCTATAACAACCCATTACGTGAACACATCATTCTAAATTATACAAATGGCTAGTAAAAAACTTACACTCTTGCAGTCACAGCGTGCAAAGCTTAAAAAGCAAAGAGCACTTGCTAAGACACCTCAGGCTAAACAAATTATCTCTAGAAAGATCCAGAAAGTTACAGTTAAAATTGTACAGACTCAAAAACTTTTAAAGGGTTCTTCACCTCAAAAAGCTTTACCTCCTAGTAAAAAAGGTGGGCCAATTAAAAGTACTAGAGGTCCACGTCGGACTAACATCAACAAACTACCTAAAACCAAACCTCAAGTTGGAACTAGGGGTGGCGGTGTTAAGCCACAACTACGTCTGCCACCTGCTGGCAAGACTGCAGCCAATCTTATGAGAAACAAAGCTGTCACTACTGGTGCTGGCAATAAGTTGGGAGCTATTGGCCTTGCCCTTGGTGGTGTTGCTACAGTTCAAGATTTAGCTGATCAATTTAAAAAAGGTAAAGGTTATGCATCATTACCTAGACATGCAAAAGCTATTCTTAAAGGTCGCAATAAAAAGAAAACGACTGGTGGCAAAACCAACAGAAGGGGGCGCACAGTTAATAGTTCTACTAAGACTGCTCCTTCTACAAAGCCAGCTAAGCGTGGCATGTCAAACATCCCTGTTGGAGAAGGTACAGGCCAAGGGTCGCCAAACGACAAAAAACCAAAGGCTACGCCTAGACCTGCTGAAACTAAGTCTGGCGGTAAGGTGACTGGCAGCACGTCAAAGACAACTGTCACTAAAGCACCTAAGCGTGATCGTATGGAGGGCAAATCGTCTTCTAAGCGTCTTAAGGCTTGGGCACTTGCTAACAGAAAAATGATTGACAAATCTGGTACTAAAAAGCAAAAACAAATGCTTAGAAAAGCGTTGAACCTTGGTTCTAACGACCTTAAGTCGTACGCTACTTCTGCTTAAACAATATCTACCCACACTGCCGTCCCTTCGGGGGCGGCTTTTTTAAAATGCTTTCCACCTCACACACTGGGGCGGCTGCAGAACTATTCGTATCTAATTGGTTGATGATGCAAGGTTGCCTTGTATTTAGAAATTGTAGTCCACATGGACCTATCGATCTGATTGCTACTAATAACGATGTTGTCGTCAAAATAGACGTTAAGTCCCAATCAAAAATGACTTATAGAATGGACGGAGCTGAACAAATTAATATTAAATTTTTAGGCTTACGTGATGACGACGTATGGCAAATACTTTACGTCCACGGAGAGCTATCCCCACGCATCCCAGACGGGTTTCTAGAAGCTTTAGGTATGAATCAGCATGAGTAACGTTATAACCCTGTTACAGGATGATTTCAAGCTGTTCTTACAAGCTTTATGGGAACAACTTGATTTACCTTCACCAACTCGTGCTCAATATGCAATCGCAGACTATCTTCAACATGGACCTAAACGTCTTCAAATACAGGCTTTCCGTGGAGTGGGAAAAAGCTGGATTACTGGAGCCTTTGTTTTGTGGACGCTTTTTAATAACCCTGAAAAAAAGATAATGATTATCTCCGCGTCTAAAGAACGTGCAGATAACATGTCAATCTTTCTACAAAAACTAATTATAGAAACACCTTGGTTAAAACACTTACAACCCAAAGGCGACGACTCAAGATGGTCGCGTATCAGCTTCGATGTAAATTGTTCCCCCCACCAAGCACCTTCCGTCAAGTCTGTCGGGATTACTGGCCAACTGACCGGCTCCCGCGCTGACTTAATGATCCTTGATGACATTGAGGTTCCTGGTAACAGTCTTACTGAAATGATGAGAGAAAAGTTGTTACAACTTTGTACTGAGGCTGAATCAATCCTTACACCTAACACTGATTCTCGAATCATGTACCTGGGTACACCTCAGACAACCTTTACGGTCTATCGAAAACTTGCTGAACGTAACTACAGACCGTTTGTTTGGCCTGCTCGCATCCCACGTAATACATCTAACTACGAAGGTTTGATGGCTCCCCAGCTACAGGAAGACATCGATAACGGTGCTGATCCTTGGGAACCAACTGACCCTGATCGCTTCGACGCAGAAGACTTGCTTGAACGTGAATCAGCAATGGGTCGTAGCAACTTCATGCTCCAGTTCCAACTTGACACAACCCTTAGTGATGCAGAAAAATTCCCACTTAAGATGGCTGATCTTGTCGTCACTAGTGTTAACCCCACTGTTGGCCCTGATTCCGTCGTCTGGTGCTCAGACCCAAAAAACCTTATTAAAGAGCTACCCACAGTCGGTCTCCCAGGAGATTACTTTTATTCTCCAATGCAACTCTCTGGTGACTGGACACCTTACTCAGAGACAATCTGCAGTATTGACCCGTCGGGTAGAGGTACTGACGAAACTACCGCAGCATTCATATCTCAAAAGAACGGCTTCCTCTACTTGCATGAAATGTGTGCTTACAAAGATGGGTACTCTGACAATACCTTGTTAGATATTCTTCGTCATTGTAAAAAGTACGATGTTTCTAAACTACTTATTGAAACTAACTTTGGTGATGGTATCGTTGCTGAATTGTTTAAAAAACACCTTGTTCAAACTAAACAACTGATTGACGTAGAAGAAGTACGTGCCAACGTTCGTAAAGAAGACAGAATTATTGATAGCCTTGAACCTGTCATGAACCAACACCGGCTAGTCGTTGACAAAGGTGTCATTGATTGGGACTTTAAGTCTAATCCCGAAGAAGCTCCTGAAAAACGTCTCATGTATATGCTCTTCTATCAGATGTCACGCATGTGCAGAGAAAAAGGTGCAGTCAAGCATGATGACAGGATTGATGCCCTTGCACAAGGCGTCAAGTACTACACAGATGCTTTGGCTATCTCCGCTCACGAACAAATCAAACTTCGCAAAATGGAAGAGTGGAATGACATGATGGAACAGTGGTTTGATGACCCACAAACAGCTACCAACCATCTAGTCTTTGGGCTAAATATTGACCAAAGAAGAGAAGCTCGCGGTTCCAGTAAGACATCAGTCCCTAACTGGGTTTAAAGCTAACCCGACACTTATATAGGGAGAAGGGAAGGGTGGACCCGACTCCCTTGGGTTAAAGGGAGACAATCAAGCTTCCTTTAACTCCTTTACTTATCAACGCGAGCGTAAGCTCGGTTTATCTTTAAAGTACTTTCTTTCACTTTGAAACTTTCTTTTAACTACTGAAATTTGATGAACGGAATCAACAGAGTGTTGATCGATTCATCTTTTTACTCTTTATGGCTAATACTTTGTTAGTACATTGTACAGAGGATGGTGATCATCTTATCTCGTACATGGCTAGAGTCTCCAACCCTTCTAATCAATCAAACACTGAGACCAGTGATAACTTGATTAAGTATCTCATTAAACACAAACATTGGTCTCCATTTGAAATGGTCAATATGTGTGTTGAAATATCTACTACCCGTAGTATCGCTCAGCAAATCTTAAGACATAGATCTTTCTCCTTTCAAGAATTTAGTCAGCGTTATGCTCAGGTGTTAGATCAACCTACTATCCCTGACCTTCGTCGTCAAGATACTTCCAACAGACAAAATAGTATTGATGACTTAGATCCAACTGAAGTTCAACACTTCCAAATTCAACTTAAACAACACTTTGATCAATCAATGATCCTTTATCAACATATGCTTCAGGCTGGTGTCGCTAAAGAATGTGCTCGTGAAGTGTTGCCTCTGTCTACCCCTACTCGTATGTATATGAATGGTTCTCTTCGTTCTTGGATTCACTACTGTGACCTTAGATGTACCGATGGTACTCAACTAGAACATAGAATTATCGCAGATCAATGTAAAAACCTTGTTTGTACCTGCTTTCCAGCTGTAGCTAAGGCGTGTGGCTATGTGTGAATACGTCTTTTCTATGCTCATTGTTGGTCTTGTTAACGTTGGACCTGATGTTTACGTGGTTCAAGCGTTAGACCGTGACAACATGTTGATTGAATGTGCATTTATTGTGCAACAGGAAAAAATAACACAAATGTTTTAACCCTTTTATATAACGCGGGGGACGGACGCACCCCCGTATGCCCCCGCTAGTTGTACAAACTAGCTGAATTCACTAGGTTTTAGCACGTATGGTGCACGATATCGTTCCTTATGCGTGCTTTGCCTTGTTTTATTGTGTTTCAGTCTGTAGCCGATTCCCCGTTTCACCCGAGAAACATTGCAAACACTGAGGGGTGTGACAGTTTGCCAAGTGATTCATCGAGTAATGGTTGCAGGCTGGCTGTTGAGTCGCTATGACATGTCCATGCAACCGTTGCACTCGTGTAACGTTGCTAACCTGGACAACCGAATACCTCCGACCCAAGCACTACCAACAGAGGGTGACCGAACTAGCGGCACTGTTGGCACAGCCTTGGCAAGGACAGTTAACTGCCAGGACAGGTGTCTATGCAGTGGTTCGATTCCACTGGCTGGCCTCAAGGACTTAGATCCTTGTTCAACCGTTACACATGGACAACATGACGACCGCGACTCAACAGTTCACCATCCTTGATCGGGAGTTTGAGGTTGATGAACTCAAGGACATAGCCAATCACGGCATGTCAGCTGGTGTCGGTGGCTTCATCTATTCAACTGAACTGATGAAGTGCTACGACAAACATGAAGACACAATCCTTGATTGTCTTGATGCTTGCGCTGAAATTTCAGGCGATTCAAGTGGGATGCAAATGGTCATTGATTCTTTGACTAGTAAAGATGACGATGTCTACTACTCAATGCAGGATATCAAGGAATTAGCCGTTTGGATGTATATCGAACTCAAGGCATGGGAAATACTCGTGTCTATTGAGCATCCTGACTTTGTTTGACTAATGCTTCGCTCACTACTTGCAATCTTCGCAATCACGGTGTGTTGTCTTGGCAATCCTGCTTTGATCACACCCACTAGTTCACAAACACCAATCAGTAGTTAATCATGTTTGCAGTCATCCAAGACCATGAAGTCGTTGACTATTTCAGCGACCAAACAGCAGCTGACAATGAGTATTTAAATTGCATTGAACACGATGATACTGAATCACTGTATGTTGTCAAGATAATAAGAAAGTACGACCAAAACTTAGCAAACTAATTCTTTTTGTCATGTACAGTTACGAAGAGTCCGTGCTTGACGCTGCGGATGATGCAGGGTTTCTTACAAGTAAAGCAGCAAAACGCATCCTGCGAGAGCATAACATCCCTGCAATTGATGCATTCATTGATCTTGGGGATGATGCAACTGATGCATCCAAACTATTAAATTATCTTGGATACTAACTATGACAACAGAACAACAACGTGATGCATACCTTGATTGGTATGAACAGCGCCAAATCGAATTAATTGAAGAGCAAATGATGTGGGACGAACTATTTTACGTAGAGGAAGATGACACAGCAACACATCCGAGCGTTGCAGATGCAAGCGCTTGAGGATCACAAGAAAGGGCTATTAACTACGGCCCAACTTGTGAACATTGTTCACCTTTTAGACCGCAAGTCTTTCATTCGTTCAGCTTAATTTTTTTTGTACATTCACAATCACATCAAGGACGCAGAATGCCACTGCTCGGTAATTCAAAACTAGATGAATATCAAGTAACAATGACTGACGGTATGGATACATGGACGGAATTCGTCTTGGCTCCCAACTTTGAACAGGCTGCTTGGCTTGGCTTCGAGTTGTCCGGTGACCGTAAAGCACAACTCAAGGACGTAATCAGATCTGATGAATGGACGTAAAAAGCCTTATTTTCCAAATAGATGGCAAGCATACAAGAATCAACCTGATAACTTCTTTTGGCCTCATACATTTGATGAGGTAATGGACTTAAAGGTTGCAGGTTGGGATCTACCTAGCAATGTTGCTTGCATCATAAGAACCAAGAACGTAGAAACAAAGAAAGTAAAAGAATATGTTTATCAGAGGCATCATGCAGCTGATAACAAGATTGAACAACTCATGAACACACCCTCGCTAGAACTCTGTGTCTGCACCTCTGATCACATTCACTTCATCTCACAACATGACCCTGAAGACTTTGAAGAGATCGACTTTTGAACGACGAGTACATCAATTAAAGGAAGAACTTAGTAGTCATTTATACAAAAATGAAATTGTTGAATTAGCGCTAGAGCAAATACTAGACGACAACACATAACTTTAAGTATTTAAGTCTTCTTTTCGTGTACTGTTCTTTTGCCTTTAGCTCTAACAAATCACAATCACTTGCCTGACATCTGCATCAGTATCGATAATGTACCCTTTTGTGACGTTTGGTTAAATGGCACTGGTGTAACCTTGCACTTAGGTACATATAGGCTAGACTTTTGTAGCATTCGTCACGGAAGCGATGGATCCACTAAAGAGGGCTATCACAAACGACGACATGCTCAAGCTTCTCAAGATCATCGAGAAGTTGCGCGTGTTGGACCTTGAGATGCCTGCTCAAGTGGTTGCATCCTTTTTGTACGTTGCTTCTCATGACGGTTGTCATTCAGTAGCACTACAAGAGGATCTGGACATGACAGCTGCCAGTGTTTCTCGGAACACGACCTGGCTATCAAGTCACCATCGTTCAAACAAAGAACGAGGGCTAAACCTAATCACAAAGGAGGTTGATCCATCCAATCGTCGTCGCCACATCCTTAAGTTGACTGTGGAAGGACGCAAGCTAGTTAAAGATCTTCAATCCACTCTTTATGGCTAAACAATTTACTTGGGGTGAAGCATTCGACTACACCATTAAAACCAAGTGGTTCGGTAAGGCTTCATTAAAGACCAACCTCATCAATGGTGGTCACATCTCTGAGTTCCTAGGTCGATCGTTTCCTGTGTCACGTATTGATCAGGTCCAGATGGACTTGTTCACTGCAGACATCAGAACAGAACGAGGTATTGCTAACGGCACAATCAACCGTTGCACTACGGTAGCGGCAACATGCATCAATCATTGTGCAAAGCGCAACATGTGCAAACCAAGCCCTATCTTTGACAAACTCGATGAAGACGAAGGTCGAATGTTTTGGTACACCCAAGATGAAGTAGACCAAATTTGTGCAGCTGCTATTGATCCCTTTTACCGAACAGAACTTTACGATATTATCTATACCGCAGCCTATACAGGTATGCGGCAAGGTGAGCTTCTAAAGATCAAGGTAAGAGATGTTGATTTGGGTCTTAAAAAGATCCATGTTGGTGGTCTGCCTGATGTTCGAACTAAGCCCGGCAACTATCGGTGTGTGCCTATGCACGCACGCCTTGTAAGCCTTCTTTCTAAACGTCTTGAACACGCTTCACCGAACACACGAGTGTTTGATGATGTCGGAGATAAAGACGCTTTGTACGGTGCATTTTGCAAGGTACGAAACTATGCCGGTGTTCCTAGTCACTACACCTTTCATGACCTACGTCACAGCTTCGGCACTTGGCACGCCATTGCCGGAACACCAATGAGGACATTGATGGGTTTGATGGGACACAAACGTATAGAGACCACCCTTCGTTATGCCAAGCACACGAGTCAGGCAGCGGAAGCTGCGATGACTTCGATCTAAGTCTTGACATCACCATTTGGTCCGATACAACAGATTAGGGCTATGCCCTTTGCACCTCGACAACTGAACAATGGAAGACGTGACATTTAATGTCATTCAGTCTCTCGTGTCTTGTTTGGAGTTTGACGAGGCAACTCGTACAGCTGCTTCAACTCATGGTGATTGGTACCAACACATGATTGATCATGTGCTCATTGTCGAACGTCAGCGTAGAGCACAATTCCTGCAATCTAAGCGGGACTAATGGGTGCTCTGATACCATGATTCAGACGTAAGGATTACCTTTTCTTGCTTCCATCCTTCGGATGAGATTGCTGAAAAGCCTTGCTGTCACACGCGGATGTGGCGGAATTTGGTAGACGCGCTAGTTTCAGGTTCTTGCCTGACTAGGTTACAAAAGTGAAATGGTCGGGGTCCGCGCCCCGACTCTCCTTTCACAATCACTGTTGCACTAAGACAGCAGTCTAATCACCGGTACTAACGCGGACTTTATTTGCCTACACCAGCCCAAGTTGACGAACAAATTGCCCTTGAACGGGAGCAAATCAAACAAGGTCTTAACCAGCTACGCAAAAACACCAAAAAACTGGAGGAGAAGGAGTATGCGAGTGCTTCTACTTACGGAGTTGTGTCTATTGAGCAGCTGCTTCCTGCTGTGGTTGCACGTATTGAACAGACTTACCTACGGATAAGGAAAGGTTCAGCCGGTGTTGCATTTGCTGAGATTATTGAATTCTTAGCTGATGTTGAACCGGAAATAGCTGCAGCCATCACGCTCAAGATTTCTTTTGACAAGATCTTTAGTAACAGGCCGAATTCATCTCAAGTAACTAACATTACAAATGCAATAGGTACTGCTATTGAGAATGAATGCATGATGCGTTACTACGAACGCACATGTCCTGGCCTGCTACATATGGTCAGAGAATACTACTTTCACCGTTCAATCGGCACAAAACAAAAAGTCAAGGTTGTTACAACTTTGATGAACCGATATGACGTTAAAAGCTGGAAAACTTGGGGCATCCAAAATAGGATCAAGCTTGGTGGTTGGTTGCTTGATTGTTTATGTCAAGCCTCTAATTACTTCATGAAAACTCATGCCCGTAAAGGGTATAAGACTTACGTTGAGTTAACGCCAACCGCTGCTTTTCTTGAAGTCAAAGACGAGATCATGAAACAGGCTGAGCTGTTCAGCCCGTTGGCTTGGCCAATGCTGATCGAACCAAACGACTGGACAGCTGACGGTAAGCACGGCGGTTACCTCTTAAACGAGATCATGCGTTGCCATGACTTGGTTCGTAGAGGTAACCCGACACTTATACAGGGGGAACGCCCAATTGAATTTCTTAACAAAATTCAGAAGGTTGCCTACTGCCTAAACCCGTTCATTGTTGAAGTCGCTGAGGCTTTGATGGAACGAGGTGTAGCAGTAGGTAAGTTCATTCCTATTGTCGAAACTCCTTTACCACCTAAACCTGCTGACATCGACACAAATCGAGAGTCAGAGATGGGGTATCGACGTACAGCAGCCCAAGCTCACAATCAGAACGCACAAGCATTTCAAAAGTCAGTTCGTACAAGAATGACAATGAATGCAGTAAAGCGTTTTAAAAATGTAGATAAATTCTACCATTGTTGGAGCTTTGATTACCGTGGAAGATGTTATCCTTTAGCCCCATTTCTTTCTCCTCAGTGTACCGACTTCGGTAAAAGTCTTTTACTTTTTTACGAAAAAGCATTTGTCACACCTGAATCTGAGCAATGGCTAGCGTTTCAGGTTGCTACTACCTATGGTCGATCAAAAGACACTATGTCTGAAAGATTGCAGTGGGTAGAAGATAATAAATCCACAATCACAAGTATTGCGCTTGATCCACTTGGAACCATCCCTGAGTGGGAACAGGCTGACGATCCCTGGCAATTTCTTGCTAGCTGTAATGAGTATTATCACTGCTGCATTTTATGTGACAGAGATTACACAAACTTACCGGTGGCCGTTGATGCCACTGCATCTGGCTTGCAGATACTAAGTGGATTATGTCGCTGCGCTGGTACAGCCAAACTTACTAACGTCTTGCCTAGTGATAGACCACAAGATGCTTACAAAGTAGTTGCTGAAGAGGCAAAACCTCATGTACCAGAACACGTACGTCCTTACATGGACAGGAAACTTACAAAAAGAACAGTGATGACTGTTCCTTACAATGCCAAACCCTACTCGAATCGCTCCTACATACGGGAAGCTTTGAACGAGAAGGATTATAAAATTGATAAGGAAGATTTAACACTTGTTGTCAATGCTGTAAGGGGTGCAATGCATCGCATCTTTCCTGGCCCGATGCAAGTTATGAAATGGATAGAGCAAGAGGTAGGCAAAGCTGTTGATCGTGGTCTTACTGAATTGAACTGGGTCACGCCTTCTGGCTTTGTGGTTACACAAAAGCTAAATAAGAAAAACGTCAAGCGAATTGAAATGCAACTATTAGGTAGTTGTAAACTTTCAGTTGCTGACGGTGATACAGAACAAGTTGATAAGAAACACCACAAAAATGCAACAGCACCGAATGTAATCCATTCGCTTGACTCTACTCTTTTGTGTCTATCTGCACTCAAATTTGATGCACCAATTGCATTGATACATGATTCTGTCTTGTGTCGTGCAACTGATATGTCAACACTAAATCGAATAGTCAGGGAAACATACATGCATTTATTTGCAGAGCATGACTACTTGACTGACTGGGCTTCACAAATCGGAGCCGAAACTAAACCACCAATTATTGGCACACTTAAACCTGAGTCAGTAATTGAATCCACTTATTTTTTCTGTTAGTGAGACTGTATATCTACAGGTCAGGGATAAATTGTGTGACTCATGATGGTTACATACAACTAGGTTTTCACAATCACACTGTTGAAGAGCACATGAAAATGTGTTCAACTATTGATTGGCTTGAGACTTATTGGATTCCTGATGTTTTCGCTAATAGATACAAACGACCTTCGATGCAAGCACACATGCGTGTATCTGGAGAAAAAAGCACACTTGAAACTAACTAATGGCCCGCAACACATTTGTCACCCCAGAACCTGTAATCCTTGAAGGTTTCCAGGCTGTAATGCAACCGTCTAAATTTGGCTACTCATTGAAAGCCGTTGTTGATCAAGAAATGATTGACAAGCTTGAAGATGACCGAATGGAATGCCTTAAATGGTCTGAATCGAAACTATCAAATCCTAAGCGCTCAAGTCTAAAGCCAGAACCTTGGGAAGAAATAGGTCCAGGTCAATATACAGTCAAGTTTTCTTGGAAAGAGGACAACAGACCACCTATTGTAGATACTGAAGGTACGTTGATCGAAGATAATTCAACGCCTATCTATAGTGGCAGTATGGTCAAGTTAGCTTTTACGCAAAAGCCTTATGTACTTAAGGATAAAACTACATACGGTACTAGTCTAAAAATTCAAGGAATTCAAGTTGTATCAGTCAGTGGTTCAGCTGGTGTTGATGTAGGTGATATGTCTAGTGAAGATGTAGCTGCGCTATTTCCAAATATGAAAGGTTATAAAGTAGACGAACCTAATGTAAAGGAAGTTGAGTCAGGTGATGACTTCTGAAAGCCCAAAGGGTTAAAAAAAATGTACGAAAACTACGACCCACCGTATGACGACTTTGATGAAGTGTATGACAACTACATAAGCTCATTTAATTAATATGGAAAAAATTATGCATAACGAAAATGCTGAGAAGCTGAATGGTCGCCTGGCAATGCTGGGTGTCATCGCTGCACTAGGTGCGTATGCACTAACTGGTCAATTTATTCCAGGAGTCTGGTAATGCCACAAGGTAAAGGAACGTACGGTACAAAGAAAGGTCGTCCACCTAAGAAAGGTACGAAAGGTGGCAAAAAATAAAGTAGATAAGAAAGCTTTTGATAGCAACTTTGTAGCCCAATCAATGGACATCGGGCCAGGCCATAAAGGTGCTCAAAAGAAACAGAAGATTTATAACAAAGGTAAAAGTACAACTAATCCAAACGAAAAGGATGTATTCCTAAAACGTACTGGACCACAACTACCTCTAGCAAAATCTAAATCAAAAAAACGCTATGGCTAAACCTGGCCTATATGCAAACATCCATGCCAAGAAAAAGCGTATCGCTGCTGGTAGTGGAGAGAAGATGAGAAAGCCTGGCTCTGCCGGTGCTCCGACTAAAGCAAACTTCAAGCGGTCAGCTAAGACTGCAAAAAAATAACACACTATTAAATGAAAACTCTTATTATTGCTTCACTTCTGCTCGGCGCTGCCGGTGCAGCACAAGCTGGACCCTACGCAAATGTAGAAGTCAATTCAGGATTTTTTGGTTCGGACTATACCGGATCCGCGACAGATATTCACGCAGGATTTGAAGGTGATAACTGGTATGTGCAAGGAGGGCCTGCCTTGCTTGCACCCGATAATGCTGATGGCGAGGTAGAACTTTCAGGTAAGGCCGGTGGTTCATATGGAATTAGTGACGCACTCTCTGTATATGGAGAGGTGTCCTTCCTAACTGGAGATACTACTAGCTACGGAACTAAAGCCGGTCTCAAATATAACTTTTAACAGCTAAATAGAATAAGGGGGGTGCAATTCCTCCCATAGCTCTAGCCTGCCAAGGCTTTAAATTGGTCTTACTTACTTGATACAAGAAACACTATGCACTATTTAAATGACTACAATTTTAACAAGATCACAATCAAACTCTACCTGGGAAAACTTTTGTAAATG
>Ga0209337_1002346_pt1 | contig 13750 bp, 15 predicted proteins | sample LinPmetageLP53_FD_184044 | JGI IMG/M metagenome (GOLD analysis project Ga0209337, IMG submission 184044) | Marine viral communities from the Pacific Ocean - LP-53 (SPAdes) (version 2) | ecosystem: Environmental > Aquatic > Marine > Oceanic | place: Pacific Ocean | collected 2010-02-08
GATTTAGGTTTAATATATGATATAGATATAAAAAAAAATAAAGATGTAGATATTCTTATGACATTAACAACACCAAATTGTCCAGTAGCACAAGAGTTACCTCAACAAATAGAAGATGCAGTAGCAGGTTTAGAAGAAGTAAATAAAGTTCAAGTAGGTATTACTTGGGAACCACCTTGGAGCCAAGAGATGATTTCAGAAAGTGCTAAACTTGAATTAGGATTAATTTAAATGACACTACTAAATATAATATGTAAATTAATAGTTAATGTTATGGCTATTTGTGTAGGACTATGGTTTCTATATGTAATGGTCATGGCATTATTAGCTACATTTGGTTTGTTAAATATATAAAAAGTTCTTGACTTTTATATTTAGGTAGTGTATAATTACACCATGAGTGCCAAAGATGGACTCATTTTTAACTTGCTTAACAAGGAGATAAACATGGTTAATTTTGAAGTAGATACATTTACAAGACAAGCTATTGGCTTTGATAGATTGTTTGATGTAATGAATAACATAAGAGGGTCAGATATAAACTATCCACCTTATGATATTATTAAAGAAGGTGAAGAAACTTTTCTGATTGAATTTGCTCTATCAGGATTTAGTAAGAATGATTTGAATATTGTGGTTAAAGAAAATCATTTAACTATAGAAGGTACTTATGGAAAAGATACTAAGGAAGAGGTTCCAGAATATTTACATAAGGGCATAGCTAAAAGGTCTTTCACTAGGGACTTTGTTCTAGCAGACACGTTACACGTTGAAGACGTTACATTCAGCGAAGGTATATTAAGATTAACTCTTAAACAAATTATACCTGAAGAACAAAAACCTAAGAAGATAAAAATTAATTAAGTTGTTATATAAACAGGGGGTTGAAATATACCCCCATTTTTTTGAGGAATATATGATAAGATTACTACTATTACTTTGTTTACTTGTACCTTCTGTTTATGCAGGAGATAAAATTATAGACTCTTTAGGTTACAGATTGTATCACAATATGGATAATGAACATGATGGTTCTAAATATAGAGCCTATGCAACTAAAAATATATTTAATAATAAGTTTAAGTTTGCTTATGAAAGAACTAGAAATGGACAAGGCTTTGAGACAGGTACTTGGTTTATAGACCACGAAATAAAATTTTAAGGATAGTAAATGAGAGATAAAAAACAAATGGTTAATACAGTTTATATAGGCTATGATGAAAAAGAAGATACTGCATATGAAGTATTAAAGTTTTCATTAGAACGTATTGCTACTAAGCCTATACGTGTTGTACCTATTAAGAAAAATTTAATAAATAGAATGGGTATCTATACTAGGAAATCTAACGTAATTGGTGAACAACACTATGATGAAATAGATGGTAAACCTTTCTCTACTGAGTTTAGTTTTAGTAGGTTCTTAGTACCTGCTTTAAATATGTATCAAGGATATGCTTTGTATATGGATTGTGATATGTATATACGAGCAGATGTTAATGAGTTGTTTGATATGTGTAGAAATTCTTATTATCCTTTATGGTGTGTTAAACATAAGTATGCCCCAGAAAAAGGAATTAAAATGGATGGTAAAGAACAGCAACCATATCCTAGAAAGAATTGGTCTAGCCTTATGATGTTTAATTGTGGTCACGAAGTAAATGAAAGTCTTACACCTGAAGCAGTTAATACTAAATCAGGCAGATGGTTACATACATTTCAATGGTTACCAGATAAAGAAGCAGACATAGGTACTATACCTGAAGAATGGAATTGGTTAGACAATCACTCTAATGAAGATATAGAAGCAAAGAATGTACACTTTACTACAGGTGGTCCTTGGTTTAATAAGTGGGCTTCTGGTAGAAAAAAAGATACGAAGTATGCTATTGAGTGGAGTAATGATGCTCAATGGTTACAGATGAATAATATAATTAATCCTACTAAGGACTATATGATATGAATATAAATTTTGTAACTTCTTTTAACGAAAACTTATATAATAGATTTGGTAATGTATTTTTTAAATCTATACAAGAGAATTGGGAACCTAGTTTAAAAGTAAAAGCTTACTACCATGACTTTCCTATTTCTAAATACTCATTAGACAAAACAATAGAGTATTCTAATCTTAAAGATAATAGAAAATATATAAAGTTTTTAAAAGATAATGCTAAACATAATGGTACTGAAGATGGACAGATACCTTACAATGTAAAGCTTGATGCTATTAAATGGTGTCATAAAATGTTTGCTTTAACAGACTATGCATTTACATTAGCTGAAAATAATAAAGAAGCAGGTTGGTTAGTATGGATTGATGTTGATTCTTATGCTAATAAAAGATTAACAAAAAAAGATTTATTAAATATGTTACCTAATAATGCTGATATTGTTCATGGTAATGGTATATCTTTTATGGCTTTTAATCTAAGTAAAAAACCACCATTAGATTTGTTGTGGGATTTACGTAGGATATATATGAATGACGAAGTAATTTCTTATAGAGAATGGCATGATGGTTTTATTATGCAAAGACTATTAAAGCTATATAAGTCTCATGGTTTAAAGATACATGATATTGAAGAACAGATTTCAAATTATATTATACATATGAATAGTGTTTCTAGTTCTAGCATTATACCTTTAAGAGATACTAAAGGTAATCGTGTATTTGAATTATCAAAAGATACTGTATCACAAGATATATTACCATCAAGATATCAAAAAAATGCTGAATTAATTAGACATTTTAAACCTAAAAATATATTAGAGGTTGGTACATGGAATGGTGGTCGTGCTATTGAAATGGCATTAGCTGCTTTTGAAAATACAGATAGAGTTATTTATTATGGTTATGATTTGTTTGAAGATGCTACTATAGAAACAGATAAAGAAGAGTTTAATGTTAAAGCTCATAATACTTTAGAAGCTGTAGAAAAAAGATTAGAAGAGTTTAAAGTTAAGATGAAAGAAAAAAATAAAATATTTAATTATGTTTTAACTAAAGGTAATAGTAGAGAAACATTAAATGCTAAAAACTTATTTACATTTTTACCTGATATAGACTATGCTTTTATAGGTGGTGGTGATAGTATACAAACAAAACAAAGTGATTATGATTGTTTGAAACATGTACCTGTAGTTGTTATGGATAATTACTTTTCTAAGGATACAGATGGTAATGAAGTAGAAGATAAATTTAAAGGAGCTAATAAAGTAAAAGAAATGTTAGGTAAGAAAGTAAAAAATAATGTATTACCTAGTGAAGATAAAGTAAGAGAGGGTGGACATACTCATTTATTATTTATATTACATGATGATAAGTTACCTGCTCCTCCTAAACATTTATTTAGTGTACCTATTAAAGTTAATCCTAGAGATTGTGTACCTAAAGATTATATTAGAGGTAACATAAGAACTAATTTTAAAAAAATTAATAAGTGGTTAGGTAAGTTTCCTCTACATGATTACAAATGTATACTAGTATCAGGTGGACCTTATATTAATTTTGATAAATTAAAAAAATTAATTAAAGATAATCCAAAAAGTAAAGTGGTAACTGTAAAACATTCTTATATGAAATTATTAGAACATGGTATTAAACCTTGGGCTTGTGTTGTATTAGACCCTAGACCTATTACAGGTAAGAGTACACATGGTATAATAAGAAAAGATTTATTTAAAACAATAGACCCTAGCACAAAGTTCTTTGTTGCTTCTATGACAGACCCTTCTGTTACTGATTATCTAATAGAAAAGAAAGCAAACATATGGGGATGGCACGCATTTACAGAATCATTACGTGACCCTGAAGAGCAAAAGAAAGGTATACAAAATAATGTAGTTACTCTTAATAAAGACTTAGGATTACCAGAAGGTACTACATTAATAACAGGTGGTACGTGTGCAGCTATGAGAGCTATAGGTATTTTACATACTATGGGTTTTCGTTTCTTTGATTTATTTGGTTTTGATTCTAACATGAACGAACCTACTGATGAACAAAAGAAAGAAACAACAGGTGCTGAAGATGAGCAACCAAGACCTAAATATTTTAAAGTATCTGTTAATAAAGAAGAGTTCTGGACAACAGGTGAGCTACTTGCTTTAGCACAAGATTGTGAAAAGTATTTTAACGAATCACCTATGGAGATGGATATTAATTTTCATGGAGAGAATACATTAGTAGCTGAGTTATGGAAACTATCTGCTAGACATGCACAAAAACAAAAATCTTTTCAAGGAGAATTGGTATGAAACTAAAACCTTCAGAAGATTATTATGAATTACTAACTTCTTATAAAAAATTACATAAAGAAGAGGGTAAGTTTAGAGGTATAAGTTTAGTACCTCTTGTTCCTACTTTAATAAATGTAATAAAAGAAAATAATTCTAAAACATTACTTGATTATGGTTGTGGTAAAGCAATACCTTATTCAAAAAAAGAATGTAAAAGTATAGGATTAAAAAAACCTGTGCAAGAATTATGTAATTTAGATTCATTTGATTTATATGACCCTGCATATCCTAAGTATAATAAACTATATAAAAAGAAGTATGATATTGTAGTATGTACAGATGTTATGGAACATATAGCAGAGCAGGATATAGACTATGTATTAAAAGATATATTATCTCATAGTAAAAAAACAGTATTCTTAAACATATCTTGTCAACCTGCACTTAAACATTTTAAGGAAGGTAAATTTAAAGGACAGAATGTACATGTATCTGTATTTCATGGTACTTGGTGGTCAGATAAAGTAAAAAATATTTGGAATAATTTTCAACGTCTAAAAATATATATAATATGTGTGGGTAAAGATTATACTCATGTTGATTGTATAAAAAAGGAGAAAGAATAATGGCTTTAACAGCATTGATTGGTCCTGCTACTAAACTTTTAGGTAAGTTTATAGAAGATAAAGACCAGAAGAATAAGTTAGCACACTCTCTAGCTACTATGGCAGAGAAACATGCACAAGAATTATCTAAAGGACAAATAGATGTTAACAAAGAACAAGCTAAACATCCTAGTTTATTTGTATCAGGAGCACGACCTGCTATAATGTGGGTATGTTGTCTTGGTTTATTATGGCAGTTCTTTGTTGGTCCTATTCTAACATGGGCAACAGGTATTTGGTTTCCTGATATGGTACCACCACAGCTAGAAGTAGAAGGATTAATTACATTAGTAATGTCACTTCTAGGACTTGGAGCTATGAGGTCTTTTGAGAAGTCAAAGAATGTAGCAAGGGATAATCTTAAATAATGACAACTGTATTTTTATTAGTAATTTATTTAGGTGATGCTGTGCAACAAAGTGATATGCATTTTCGTGACATTAATAGATGTAGATATTTTGCTAATAAAATAAGTAGACAACCTGCAGTTCCAGGTACTAAAAAAAGATATACTGGTATTTGTAAACCAGTTACTGTAGATATAACAAAACCTAATATAAAATTATATCAATGAATATATTAGAATATATATTATATAAATTAAAGAATATAGATTCTATGTATTATGAAGTTATTTGTTATATGATAATATTCACTTTACTTATAGGAATATAAATGAATTTTTTAAAAACAATATTAAATATTAAAACATATTTAAGAAACAATAGGAGTAGATATATGGAATTAGTTTTACATGCTATACTAACTGGTATTATTGCAGGATTAGTTATAATAATATTTTAGGAATATAAATGGCACTAAATGAAAAACAAGAAAAGTTTGCTCAAAACTACATCTTACATAGAAATGCGACTGAAGCTGCAAAGTCTGCAGGATACTCTTCAGAATCTGCGTACAATCAAGGGTATAGATTATTACAAAGTGATGAAGTTAAAGAAAGAATCTACGAACTTGAACAAGAACTTGAAACAAATGTTGATGTTGTATCTGAATTAGAAAGTCAATATACTTATGCTAAAAATAATGGACATACTAATAGTGCTATTAAAGCTTTAGAATTATTATCTAGAGTACGTGGTGCTAAAAGTGATAATGATATTGATATATCTGAAGAAGGTATTGAAGCTAATATAGTAGATTGTTTAAAAATATTAGGTAAAAAAAAAGTAAATGATTTAATTAAAAAATGTAATTTTAGTTAATAGTAAATACTAAATATATAATACCACCTATTACACCTAGAAAAAATAAAAGACTAACACCAACAATAATATTTTCTATTTGTTTTCTTAGTTTTCTTTTAGCTTCTTGCTCTGCTTCTTTTTTTTCTTTTCTTATCTTAGCTTGTATAGCTATAACTTCAGTCCATGCTCTTGGACCATAATGCATACTTACAAAAGAACGTAATTCATTCTCCATTTGTTCAGCTCTTTTTTTAATAGCAAAAGTTTCTAAAGCTTCTTCTTCTACTGAACCAAACATCCTACCTTTTTTTTTATTATGTACTGTCTTTACATCCTGTATTGCACCCATCCATCTACCTAAATCTTTAGACATGCTTTCTACATCACGACCTACAGAGAATCCTTTCTTGATAGCTTTAAATGCAGTTGTAGCTACTCCTATTGCAGTAAATGGGTCCATATATTATTCCTATTTGTAAGACCATATCCAAGGTCTTGGACTTGTAACAGATTTTCTAGGCATAGTATCTAAGTGTATAAATCTTTTTTCATGTATACCATTTTGTTTAACACCTATACCTGTAAACCCTAGTTCTAATGCTATACGTACTATCTCAAATGCTTTATGTCCAGAACAAACAACATCTACAGCACAACCTTTTAAGTGTGCAGACCTAGTACTACCACCTATAGCTAAGTTATGTGATTCACTTCTATAACCAGAGCTAATAGACATAGGTTGTTTTAGTTTATCTCTTAGCTCATCAAGCTTACTCATAAACTTTTCATCCATATGTACTTCACCTGTACCTTTACATCTTAATTCATCTTCTGAAAAGTATTTCCATCTTGTGTGCATTACTTTTGTCTCCTTATCATATCATCTATTTTACTTTCTAGTCTATCAAATCGTTGTAGTAATTGTTTTAAATCATCTTTAACATCTTCTTTAGAAGCATAGGTTATAGCTATGTTCTCTCTTGTTTCTGATAGTTCATCTTTAACTTTACTAATAGCAGCAGATGTAGAACGTATCCACCATAGAAAGCCACCTATTGCCATAGTTAATACTGCGTTCCATATCATATTCATATCTGCCATTATAATCTCCTAGTCTATTTGTTTGCCTGTTAATCGTGAATATAAATCATAAATTCTATCGTAAGGTAGTGGTGTTTTTGTTTGAGTCTCACTTATTAATACAGATTGTTCTGGTATTTCATCTGCCATAAATATATTTTGGTCTGCCATTATTATTTTATCAAACTCATCTTCTCTACCTTCTAATACACCTTGTTTTGTTAATGAATTATACATATCTGCTTCATCCATTCCTAGTTCTCTATATGCTCTAACAATACCTCTAAGTCTTTGTGCATGTTTTAGTTTATTAGATTGTGATTCTTCATAAGCATTATATATTTCATCAGGATTATCAACAGAATAATCTCTAATTTTATTTGTAAATCTACTTTTAGATTTTGTCATATCTCTTAATGGTGTACCAGTTACAAAACTAAAACTATCTGATAGATTTGCTTTTTGTCTTTTAACTCCTAAGAAAGCTGCAAAGTCTACTTCTCCAGGATTAATACCAAAACCATATTGATTTACTTCTTCTCCTACACCTCTTTGTTTTTGTGATTTTTTAAAATCTATTCTTTTATTAACAAAATCTAAAGTTCCTGGAGTAAAAGTATTAGCTAAAACTCTTCCTATTTTAGGTGCAACTCCTTCATCTGCTTGTGAACCTCTACCTTTATAAGCATCTAATGCTGATTGAACTGCCATTGTTGGATTAGTAAAAGGTCTAACAATATCTAAGATAGCATCAGAGTACATATCATTTAATTCTGTTTCATTATAATCTTGATTATTAACAGCAGCAGATATTATTTTTTTAACAGGATTTTTTATATAAGCATATGGGTCAATAGGACCTAAATTCATATACTCAACTTCTATCTCACCATTTTTATTTTTTTGCAAAGGACTTAAAAATATTTTGTTTGTTCCTTTTTCCCAATCAGGTAATGTTTTATTTAATGCTGCTTCTTGCTCATCTGTTATTCCAAATATTTCTTTACTTTCATTAACAACAGTATCTCCTGCTAATGCTGCAGTAGTCATACCTGCTAATCTTTTATATCCCATATTACGTATAGCTTTTTCATCTATTCTTCCTAAATCAAATCCTCTTTTTCTAGCAGTTTCTTTTAATTCTTGAGCTGTTCTACCACTTAAATCTTTCCATGTGTTCTTTGCTAAGTTAAAACTATTACGAACTATCTCTGCAGGAAAAGCAACAAAGTTACCAACTGGCATAGCACGTAAAGATTTAATTGCTTTAGGTACAAGATTATAATTAGGCATCATATCTCTTGACCTTTGTGCAGCAAATCTTTCTAATTCTTTTAATGGCATATCAGGAAAAGCTTTTCTATAATTCTTCATTAAGTTTTCAAAGTTTGCTATTTTAAATAAGTTATCTTCTGCTTCATATGCCTGAACAGTTTTACCTATTACTTTTTTAGTTCCTCTACCTAACATAGTTTTTTCTGCAAAACTATTAGGTCCTAAATTAAAACCTTCTTGTGCAGATTTTCTTAATTGATTAGCATCAATAGAACTATCAACAATACCTAACTCTTGGTAACGAGCTAACTTTTCTCTATACTCTGGAGTTAACTTACCTCTCCATCTTTTCCAAGATTCTTTTGTAGCTTGTCCAAATTTAAGAGGGTTAACAGTACCATTTGCTGTCATAATAAATAAGTTACCTAGGATATTTCTACCATGTGTTGGTATAGAAAATACAGTTTTAGCTGCTTGTGATGTAGCTTTTACTTTCATCCAGTTTTTTAACCAACTTTCTTTACCTAAGAATACTTCAGTACCTTCTTCAATACCTTTTTTCCATGCATCATTTAAAAATAAACCTTCTAAAGGGTCATTAATATTATTTCTAACACCACCTAATCCTAGTCTATCTACTTGTTGAAAAGCAACATCTTCACCTTCTGGTGTTTTTCCTACTTGACCTTTGCCTATACCTTTTATAGGGTCTCTCGTAGCTACTTTATCACCTTCTTTTAAAGCTAATTCTGCTATCTCTTTTCTAAACTTATATTCTGATTTAAGATTAGCTAATTTAGTAAAACTATTAACATAGTTTACATAAGGGTCCTTTACTTCTCCCCATAAGTTTTTAATTTCAGTAGGTATTTCTTTTCTTTTTTTTAATATTTGAGATGTTCTAGGTTTAACATTTTTTAAAAAAGCATTAAACTCACCTTTCTTAATACCATCTGTATATGCTTTCATTACTTGAGGTATATCTTCATCAGCTATTTTTAAGGTTTCTCTAAAATATCTTATAGCATCTTCTTTTACATTTTCTGGTATCTTTTTAAAAGTATAATTACTATCATCAAATATACGATAGGTTCTATTTAAATATGTATCTAAATTATTACCTATAGTAGTTTTTAGTTTACCACCTGCTATATTTTTTTCAACATCTTTAGAAAGATTTTTTATTTCAAATCTCATTTTTTCTAATACATTAGCAGTTGCAGGATATTGTCTTCTAATGCCTTCTAATGCTCCTGTATCTCCTGCTAGTGCAGCATTTAATCCTTCTAAGTTTTGTTTACTTGTTTTCAATCCTTCTTTTTTAGCAGTATCTTTTAATGCTACAGATAATGTTTCTGCTCTACTTATTGCAGCTTTAGTAGACCCACTTCTTTCAACTAATAAATCTAATGCATCTTTAGTCATTCCCATTGTAGATGTACCATATCTTTTTATTTTATCTGTTACACCTTTTAAAGGAATAGATTTACCTAAGTACTCACCTGTTTCTTTAATACCTTTAGTTAAAAATTTAGCTACTTCAGTATTTTTACCTGCTTTAAACAGTCCTCCTAATACAGGAAAAGCTCCTGCAAAACCACCCTCAACTAATAAGTTATTAGCAAAAGCTCTAGCATATTTTTGTGCTACACTATCATTAGGATTTACTTTTAATCTTTCTAATATACTACCAAATGTTCCTATTTTTTTACCTTGCTCATCTGCAACATCTGCATTTTTATAATCTGCTAAAAAATTAACAAAGTTATCTTCAGGTTTTTCTATAGCAGTAGTACCAATAGCAAAGCCTGTACCTATCTTAGCAGCTCTACCTATTTTACCTGCTCTAGTTGCCTTATCTAGTTTTTTTAATTTAGCTAATTTACCTACTGCACCTAAACCTTTTATAGCAGCAGTACCAGGAATAATAAAAGAAGCAACATCAGAAACAAATTCTTCACCACCACCCATAGTAGGAGTAAAAGCTCTTTGTCTAAATCTTTCTACAGACTCAGGTGCTACATCTAAATATTTTTCACCTACTTTTTTTGAAAACTCAGGTGCAACAGCTTGACTTATATTTTTAATACCTTCACCAAGTTTACCTAATGTAGCTCCTGCAACTCTAGTTACAGCAACTCCAGGTCTATCTACTTCAAAAGAAGGTCTAAATCTATTAGGTTCTTTTTCTTTTAAGTCTTGATATTCAAGATTAGTTTTTCTATATTCAATAGGGTCTAAACCTTTAGACTTTATAAATTCAGTTCTTTCTTCTTTACTTTGAAGGTCACCTTGACTATATAAATCTTCAATTTCATTATATGTATTAGTAAATTTACTACTATAGGGAGATAATACTGCCATTTATTGATTCTTTTTTAATTCTTGTTTAACTGTTTTGTTTCCTGAACTACTTTTTGCTTTATCAGTACCTCTTTGATAAACACTTTCTATTCTTTCTTTTATTAAAGGTAAATAAGTTTTAGTATAGGCTGCTACTGAACCTGCTGCAACTAAAGCTTGTTGTGCATCTATTTCAATTTGGTCTAACTCTGCTTGGAATATAGGGTCTAATCCTTTTTTACCTATATACTTTCTTTGACCATCTTCTCCTATTGCATATTCACCATCTAATAATGATTTTGTTTGTTTATCTATAAAAGCATAATCTGAAGTTTCTAAATTACTTTGTGTTTTTAAAATTTCTAATTCATCTTTTTTAATTTGTAATTCATCTTTAGCAATTTTAAGTGTATCTGATTTATATTTCTTTTCTGCATCTTTAGCTTCTTTTATACTATTTCTATCTTCTCTATTTAATGCTACACCCAACTCTTCTTTAGCCAAACCAGTCTTAGCTGCAAAAGCTTTATCTTCTAAATCATCTCTTTGTTTTTGTAATCTTTGATTAGCAGCTTGTACTTTTTCTAAAACTTTTGAATTTTTAGCTGATGTTGCAACTGTTGTAAATAAATTACCTGAAGAAGGAGTACCCATTATATCTAAACCAAGTTGTGCTACTGCCATATACTTATCTTTAGTTCCTTGCTTCTCTGCAGCAGCAGCTCTATCTGTAAATCTTTTGTCTGTTCCTGCTAACATTTTTAAGTATGCATCTTCTCTAGCTCTAATATTCTTTTCATAATCACTTAGTTCTCCTATTGGTTTAGTTTGAACATTACTTTCTTGAGTTCCTGTTCCTGAACCTTGATTATCTTTTTTACCTTTACCTTCTTTTTGTTCTATTATTTTTTGAAGTTCACCTTTAGGAGGTCCTACAGGGTCAGCAAAAGGAAAAACAAATTTACCTGTAGCTGCTCTTCCTGTTAAAGTATCTTCAACACTTTTTATATTTTCTAATTCTTTTTTATTTTTTACATTTGCACCTATCATATCTTTCATGCCTAATACATCATCTTCACCAAGAGTATAAGGATTTTCTCTAGCTTTATTTCTTAAAATAGCTTGTCTAACTCCACCAAAATCTTCTACTTGAGGTCCTTCTCTTGCAGGGTCTATACCCTCCATTAAACCTGGTTCTCTATTATCTATATCTTCTTTTGCTTCAGCTCTTCTTCTTAAAAAATCAAAAGGTTTAAACTCATTAAAAGCAGTTCCTTGTTGATTTAAAATATCTTTAAATCTACCAGATAATCTTTGCCCTATTGTTCTATCATCTGACATTTGATTTTTTACAATAGGTAAGTCTGATAAACCACCACCAGTCTTTTTACCCATTAATCCTACAGCAGCTAATGGATTCTGTCCTGTAAATGCTCCATATAATCCTGCAGCACCAACAGCACCACCTAATAATTGTTGTCCTAATGAAGGTGCAGGAGGTGGAGGAGGTGCAAACTGTGTTGTAGTTAATGGTGCACCTGTTACTACTGCTTGATACTTTTGCATAGCTTCATATGGTTCTTGTTTCTCTTGTAAAAATTGTCTATATGCTTCATCTAATGCTGTTTGTGATTGTTGTTGTTTTAGTTCACCTACAGTTTGTTGAGCACCTAATTCTTGTAATCCTGTCTTTAATGCTTGTGGTGCAATATTAGCTAACTGTGTAGCACCTTGACCCATACGTGTTCTTTCAGCTTCTAATGCTGCTCTAGCATCTCTAAATGCTTGTGCACTACCTTTAGTTTGTATATCAGCTAATCCTTGTTGTTGGTCTGCTAATGCTTGTGCTTCTAATAATGTACCTCTAGTACCACCAAATGAACCTTGAGCTACTTGTGCTGCTCTTAGTTTAGGTAATACATTTTGTTCAAAAGCTTTTTGTGATTCTCTTTTTTCTATATCAGTTACAGCTTGTTGATAAGGAGACATAGCTTCTTGTAATTGTGCACCTGTAATACCTGCTGCAGCTTGTCTTGTTAGTTCTTCTGCTTCTGCAAACTTAGGAGCTACTTGTCCTTGTAGTCCTGCTATACCTGTAAAGGTTGCTTGTTGCTCTGGAGTAAACTGAGCCATTGTTGGACCTTCATATGGCTTGTAACCTTCTTCAACTCTTTTATTATATAATGCCTGTGCCTTACCTAATATATCTGTATAATAAGGTTTTAATTCTGAAGGTATCTCTGTTGTTGTTATTTGTTGTGCACCTACTGCAGGTTGCTGTTGAGATGAACCAAATAATGAAGATAATATTGCCATTCTATACTCCTTGTGCCATTGGTTTTAATGCAGCTAAACCATCTATCTCATTAGGTTGCTGTGTATTACCATATGCTTTTTTTCTAATTTGTTTAATTGTTTTATCCATAACTCTTGCACCTTCTGCAGGATTACCATCACCTAATGCTGCCATTGTATAACTATCAACTACATACTCACTAGGACTTACTGCTAATGTTCCTACTTGTTCTGGTCCTTCTTTAATAGGCATATAAACATTATCATCCATACCACCACCTTGACCTGGAACCATACCACTAAATTCTCCACCTTGTGCTAATTCTATTAATCCACCTTGTGCTGCTACTGCTGTTGGTGCAAATGTAGTTTGAGGTGCAAACTGCATACGACCACCACCTAATGCTCTAGATAATATGTCTGCTGCTGTTAAATTAGTAACAACACCACTTGAATCTCTTATAACTCTTTGTGTACCAAAGCCACTAGGATAAGCTACTGAATAACCTGCATCTGCTAATTGTTGGTCTTCTAATGCTTGTTGTTGTGCATTATCCATTTCTACTGCTGATGCTCCTATATCTGCAGTTGCTACATCTTTAAGTAAATTAAGTCCACCTGCTTTATCAAAGGTATATCTATCTTTAA
>Ga0209337_1002350_pt1 | contig 13741 bp, 20 predicted proteins | sample LinPmetageLP53_FD_184044 | JGI IMG/M metagenome (GOLD analysis project Ga0209337, IMG submission 184044) | Marine viral communities from the Pacific Ocean - LP-53 (SPAdes) (version 2) | ecosystem: Environmental > Aquatic > Marine > Oceanic | place: Pacific Ocean | collected 2010-02-08
GAATGGCACAACTTGAAGACGAAGAAATCCTAGCAAAGATTAACCATGAGGTGAACGCTGCGCTCGGCTATGAGGACGAAATCTCAGAGCAGCGCAAAGAGGCGTTGTTGCGCTATACCTCGCAGCCTTACGGCAACGAGGTTGAAGGCCGCTCTCAGGTAGTCGATACCACCGTCATGGACACGATTGAATGGATTAAGCCGTCCTTGATGCGTGTCTTCACGAGTGGTGATGAGGTAATTAAGTTTCTTCCCGAAGGCCCGGAAGATGTACCCGCTGCGAAACAAGCTACCGATTACATCAACTGGATTTTGACCCGCAAAAACAACTGGTCTGAAATCTTCCTCACATGGATTTCCGACGCCCTCTTGGAAAAGGTCGGCATCATTAAAGTCTTCTGGGACGAAACCGAAAAGAAAAACCGCGAGGAGTACCACGATCTTACCGACGCAGAGCTAGAGAACCTTCTCCGACCCGACGAGGTAGAAGTTCTTGAGCACACCGAGCGCCGCGAAAGTGAAGAATCGCCTTCAGGCGATGACATGGTTAATGAGCTAGAAGCAGCACTTATAAACCCGACCCTTCACGATGTTGTTATTAAGCGCCAAGTTAAGAAGGGCGCGGTCAAGATTGTTAACATTGCGCCAGAAGAGTTCCTAATTTCCCGCGAAGCCAAAAACGTCGAAGAGGCTCGTTTTGTGTGTCATCGCACCCGCATGACGCTCGCGGAACTGCGCGAAATGGGATATGAAGTAGACGAGCAGCTAATCGGAAATAGCGACTTCTCGAACTACAACATGAATCAGGAGAGCAACGCCCGTCATCAGTTTGATAACTCCCAGAGCTGGCCTTTTGACGTTGAAGAAGGCGATGGCGCTCTGCGCGAGGTCTGGGTCTTTGAGAGTTATATGCGGGTCGAGATCGAGGGCGGCTTGTCCGAGCTGCGCCGTATCCTGACTTGCGGCAATCAGGTACTCGCGAATGATCCGGTAGATGGAGTGCCGTTTGCGACCTTGTGTCCGATTCCGATGGCCCACAAGTTCTTTGGGATGTCCATCGCGGATCAAGTGATGGATCTGCAACTGATCAAGACGGTTCTCATGCGGAACCTTCTCGACAATATGTATTTGCAGAACTCCGGGCGCGTGGCCGTCCAAGAGGGAATGGTCAATCTTGATGACCTTCTGACCCAAAGACCTGGCGGCATTGTACGCACCAAGGCACAGGGCGCGGTGCAGCCGTTACCGACCCCCCAGCTCCAGCCTTACGTTTTTGAGATGCTAGGTTACATCGACAGCATCCGGGAAGAACGCTCCGGCATGACTAAGATGAGTCAAGGACTTGATGCCAACGCGCTTACCTCGCATACGTCTGCGACTCAGGTAGCCCAAGTGATGACAGCGGCACAACAACGTGTCGAAATGGTCGCTCGGATTTTTGCGGATACCGGCGTAAAACAAATGGCGAACATGATTTACGAATTAGTTAATAAAAACCAGGACAAGGAATCAGTTATTCAGCTTCGCAATGAGTGGGTTCCCGTAGACCCGTCAATGTGGCGAAACAAAATGGATTGCTCCGTTCAGGTTGGCTTGGGACATGGCAACAAGGATCAGCAGATGATGCACCTGTCTCAGATGATTCAGTTCGCGTCACAGGCGATGTCCGGCGGTCTCTCAATTGTTACCGAGCAGAACATTTACAACATGGGCGCTCAACTCGTTAAGAACATGGGCTTCAAAGATGTAAGCGAGTTCTTGAACGATCCCAGCAAGATGCCGCCGAAAAGTCCATCCCCACAGGAGCAGATGGCTCAGATGGAGATGCAGATGAAACAGAAAGAACTGGAGATTAAAGCCGCTGATGTACAGATCAAGGCACAAAAGATTCAGGTCGATGCTCAAGAAGCAAGCGTCGATGCACAACTTAAGGCCCAAGAGTTGGCCCTCGAAGCCCAGCAGAACCGACCAGTCGCTATTGGATGATAAAAATACTCTGCAACAGTTGTTTCGTGCAGAGGAAGAGTGGTGGCAAGAGCAAAACCAACGGTAAAATTTTATGGACGAAAGCCAACGACTCGAAGCTGCAAAAAGAATTTTAGCCGACCCCATGATTAATGAAGCATGGGATCTGTTGGCAAAAGAAATCCTGATCAGTTGGGAACACTCATCTGATCACGATGTTGAAACCAGGGAAAGGCTCTGGTTGAGTCTAAAGACCTTGGGTCGTTTCAAGAGTCACTTTGATTCCATTGTGACAACCGGGAAAATGACCGACAAGATTTAGACTATTTTTTAACGAAACTCGTTTCGCGAAACGAGCCAGCAGGGATGCTGGTTGGCCCCACTTCGGTGGGGCTTTTTCATGGAGCATACTATGGCCGATACGCAAGCAGCACCGGCGCTGAATGAAGCACCCGTAATAACCGACGAGGGCAGTATTGCCTCGGCACAACAGGCACTCTTAGGTCTTCTGGACTCGCAAGAATCTTCAGAGGCAAAAGAGTCCGCCCCGACCGAAGAAGAACTAACGTCCACGGAAGAAAATCCAGACGAATCTCCTGAGGCGGTTTCTGAAGACGAATCCGAGTCCGAAGAGGATGAGGAAGAGTCTGAAAGCGAAGAGTCTGAAGAAGAGGACGAAGAGGAACCCGTCTACGCCATTAAAGTTGATGGTAAAGAAATTGAGGTCAGCCTTGACGAACTTTTAAAGGGCTATTCACGCAATTCCTCGTTTACGAGGAAAAGCCAAGCTCTCGCGGAAGATCGAAAGCAGATGGAATCACTGCAACAGCAGTACACCTCCGAGATGCAGCAAATCCAGGCAGAGCGACAGCAGTACGCACAACAACTTCAGTCAATGATTGAAAACTCTAACCTTGATCAGTTTGCAAACGTAGATTGGGAACGCCTTAAAACCGAAGACCCAATTGAGTTTGTAACAAGAAGAGAAGAGTTGAGAGAGGCCCAAGAAAAGATCGCCAAAGTTCAACACGAACAGCAACAGGTGATTGCGAAAAACGAGGCCGCAGCACAACAGAACTGGCAAGAGTCTGTCAAACAGGAACACGCCGCTTTGGTAGAAAAACTACCGGATTGGGGTGATCCTGGCAAACAGAAAGAGCTTGCCGGTGAGCTGCGTTCCTACGCTTCGTCTGCGGGCTTCCAAGACGCTGAGATCGAAAGTCTTATTGACCATCGATCCTTTATTGTTTTGAACAAGGCCCGTTTGTACGACGAGATGGTAAAGGCTAATCCAAAGGCCAAGAAACTCAAGAACAAACCTAAAGTCATTCGCGGCAGTAAAGCAGCAACAGCTAAATCTGAGTCTAAAAGTAAACGTGCGGCTCTGAGAAACCGACTTTCAGAGACCGGCAACGTCAATGACGCGGCTACTCTCTTGGAAGATTTTGTATAACTTTTCTTTTAAGGACAAAAAATGGCAATCCCAACAAATACTAGCACTACTTATAGTGCAATCGGTATCAGGGAATCACTTGCAAATGTGATATATGCAATCGCTCCTTTGGACACGCCGTTCTTGAGCGGCTGTTCCAAGCAGAGCGTTGATAACACGTTTTTCGAGTGGCAGACTGATACTATCGCCGCAGGTGGCGCTAACCGTCAGCTTGAAGGTGATGGACAGGACTCAACCTCCGCAGATGCGCGCGAGAACCCGGTTCGTGTAGGCAACTACACCCAGATCTCGCGTTACATCATCCAGACCTCTGGCACGAACGAGGCCGTCGATTACGCCGGTCGCAAATCGTCCCAGGCTTACCAGCTTGCGAAAAAAGCGAAACGGATGAAGCGTGACATTGAGTTCATGCTGACCTCCAACGTCGCTCGTAACGCTGGCGCAACGGGTACTGCTCGTATCACTGCTGGTCTTCCGGCATGGATCGCGACCAACTACCATTCGCTAGGTTCTGGCGTGGCAACCGGAGCTGCGTCTTCCGGTAACGGAACTAATGCGGCCACGGATGCTACGACTGACAACAGCATCACCGAAGCCGGTATTAAGATCGTTATCAAAGAAGCATACGAGAGCGGCGGCGACCCTGATGTGATCATGTGCAAGCCTGACATCAAACAGGCGATCTCTGATCTAACTCAGAGCGTTTCCAGCCTTAAAACGGCTGCTGACAAAGTAGCCCCGGCACACGTTGTCGCGGCTGTTGACGTTTATGTGTCCGACTTCGGGACGTTTAAAATTTTACCAAACCGGAACCAGGCCCGTAGTCAGGATGTTTACATTCTGGATATGGATCACTGGGCGATGGGCGTTCTTCGTGACTTTAAAACCGTTGATCTTGCCGTCACTGGTGACAGTCAGCGTCAGATGTTGGTCTACGAAGCTGGTCTTATGTCCAAAAACGAGAAATCGTCTGGATATTTGGCAAACGTAACGACCTAGAAATAGGTTATTCAACAAGAGAAGGGGCGGGGAAACTCGCCCCTTTTTTTTGAAACCAAGAAAAGAGATAAGCAATGGTTATGAGCGTTAAGCATTACCGTGCAAACGGCAAAGAATATACGGGTGCGTATCACAAAATGCCTAACGGAAAACTTCATTCTGGAGCGAAGCACACTGCGTCAAGCAAGGTGCTTTTTCATTATGGAGATTTATCTAAAAACTCACAGGCGAAAGCAAGGAGCAACTGGAAAACATGAAAAAAGGAAAAAAGGGTAAACGACCTAATCCAAATCCGTACCGATAAAAAGGTGGAAAGGTATCAAATGGACAAAGATTTAAAAAAACTGAGCAACAAACTTTCCAAAAAACAGCCGCCCGCACCGAAAGAAGTTGAACGCCCTAAAAACTCTACGGAGTGGCTGCAAGAGGCTTACAGCGATACGTCTAACGGTGCGCCCAAAGTAGGAAACGTCGGCTATGTCTGATCGCAAAACTATCTTTGACGTTGAACCATATCGAAGAACTGATATGCACGAACACGCAGATGGATCTGTCACGTTCAACACCGTCCAAGATGTGCAATCCATCATTGACGCTAATAAACGCCAGTACAACGACTATGGCGACAAGTTATCAATGGGCAAACGTGGTGAGTGGCATAAGTGCGCCACGATTCCCAAAACCGTCCTGGAACAATGGATAAAAGAAACCAACGGCGCGATCTTAAAAGATAGCAAACTGATGGCGGCTTATCTCAACAATCCAGACAACAAGTTTTTAAAAACCTCCCCAACTGACCTTTAGGAAAAACACATGAAAGGGAACTATCGACCGGCTGGGGCGACTCAGACCATCACAAGTGCGGGTACGTCTGCTGCAACTAGCAACGGTGTTGGCGCACAAGTCAGCGATGTGCTGATCACCGCAACACAGAATGTTTACCTGGCGTTTGGCGCATCTCCGACTGCGACCGCCAGTAACGGAATCTTTCTTCTGAAAGACTGGCCCACCTATTTCTCGATTCACGGTGGCGAAAAAGTCGCAGCACTTCAGGTATCAACCGGCGGCGTTGTTTACGTTTCTGAACTGACGCGCTAATGGCAATCTCGACCTACAGCGAACTACAGACGGCTGTAGCGAATTGGCTTGATCGTGACGATCTGACTGCGCGTATTCCTGAGTTTATTTCTCTCGCGGAAGCCAGGTTCAATCGGGATCTGCGTATCCGGGCGATGGAAACTAAGCAAACGGCATCAACTGTTGCTAATCAACGCAATTACGCATTGCCGACCAACTATCTGCAAATGCGTAACTTTCAGGTTAACGGCACACCTATCCGCATACTGGAATACGTCACACCGGAAATGTATGACCGGATGTGGGGCGGCACGACAACTGGAACGCCTTACTACTACACGATCATCGCTAATGAGTTTCAGCTTGGGCCGACACCCGCTGCCGTAATGACGATTGAGATGCTGTTTTACAAACGCTTTGATTCATTGTCGAGCACAACGACAACTAATTGGGTTCTGACCAATGCCCCAGATATTTACCTGTATGCCGCGCTTATGGAGGCAGAGGCTTTTTTGGTAAACGACGCCAGACTGCCTACTTGGTCGGCTGGCTATCAGAGAGGGATCGAGTCGTTGCAATATGCAGACGCGCAAGATCGTCATAGCGGTTCAGCCATGCGGATTATGAACACTTCTGGCAATCCATGACCGCGCCGATTACCTGGGCTGAATCGACTGCGCCGATAACGTGGTCAACGATTGGTATTAATTGGAATAGCCCCGCTAAAGCTAACTCTTCTGCGTTTGGTGTGACTAGCGGGTATAGCCAAATAAATTCAGCAACCCTTTCATCTTCTGTGTCTTTTACTAACAATATGGGAAAAGTTCACGCCTCAACTTTAGCCACTTCAGGAGTAATATCATTTGGAGTGCAGAACGGATACACAAGCGCAGGAGGTTTTACTTTTGACAGTCAAGCGTCATTTGCTTTAACTCAAGACTACACCTCAAGTTTAGTATTAACTGCGGTAGGAGTCGTAACAATTCCTATTAACGTCACTTATGTAAACAACACGAATTATGCAGACTCTATCACTATAGGTTCCACAGTAGGGGTGTCATCATCCAACTTATTTTTATGGAGTGATGCAAGTGATCCTACAACAGTATGGACTAAAGTGGAGTATCCAAATTGAACATTAACCCAACACTAAAGTCCGATGGAGGCTTAAAAATGAAACATAAAACAGACATGAACCTCGGCCTCAAAAACGTATGGGAGGTTGTCTGCTACGACTCAAAAGGTAACGAGAAGTGGAAAGAAATTAATAAAAACCTCGTCACTACTGTAGGCTTGAATCATGTCTTGTCCAGTACGTTAGATGGAGCAACACAGATCACTGCATGGTATGTTGGCCTTAAAGCGGCTGGATCAGCGGCGGCAGCAGACACAATGGCTTCCCATTCTGGATGGGCTGAAGTAGTAGCCTACTCTCAGGCAGTGCGTCAGACTCTTACTTTGGGTACTGCGTCTTCAGGAAGTATTGACAATACTGGAAACCTTGCCACTTATAGCATTAACGGAACCGCCACAATAGCTGGCGCTTTTATTAACTCTAACTCTGCTAAGTCAGGCACTGCTGGAACACTATACGGCGTGGTTGACTTCGGTTCTACTAGGTCTGTCATTTCTGGTGATACTCTTACTGTCACTGTTACGCTTACCGCTGCATCTGCTTAATAGGAGGTTACTATGGGAGTAGAAACAGCATCATATATTACGCAATTAGTTAGCACTAATCCTGTAGTCGGTGATCCAGTAGGGGAAGGTGATGACCACATTCGGATGGTAAAAACTGTTCTTAAAAATAGTTTTCCATCAACCTCAACTGCCGCTGTTATACCTAATGTATCAGGTCAATCAGGCAAGTATTTAACTACAAACGGAACAGATACTTCTTGGGGGACTTTAAGTTCAGGCAAAGTGTTGCAATTTGTTGTGACGCAGAATCACGACCCCGCAGTCAATATTGACAACGTGACAACATACGCGACGATGGGAAGCACGTTCTTAGTAAGCATCACACCATCAGCAACCTCTTCAAAAATCATCCTTAACTACGGTTCGGCAAGAGCGGGTGCAGATAGTGCAAGTTACGAAATGAGAATAAAAATTTATCGTCAGATTGGTGGCGGCGGTTATTCAGAAATTGAGGCTGGTCTTTGGCAAACAACGATAAAGGGAAACGTTTTCCGTCCATTCCATACTCAATACGTTGATACTTCCCACAACACGACTTCACAAATTGATTACCAACTCTACATGGCAACCTCTAACAATCTTTCAGGATCGTTTGCAGATTCTTCACCATGCCTACGATACATCAGTGCAACGGAGGTCGGAGCATGATCAGCATCGCAGACGCGATACGCTCATTGACAACTGGCGCAAGTTTTACAGTCATCGGTGATGAAATTAATTGGTTTTCGCCCGCCATTCCGCAACCAACGCAAGCAGAGATCGATGCAGAGATTACACGACTGCAAGCCGAACAAGACGCAACGCAATATCAACGTGATCGACAGGCTGAGTATCCGTCTCTTAACGAATTGATCGTGGCTCTCTGGGAAAATGTGGTTGAGGAAAGGGCGCAAAGTGTGGTCGCGCTTGAGGGCAAGCGACAAGCAGTTAAAACAAAGTACCCTAAAGGTTAAGATATGGCATTAGAAAGCGCAACATTTATTAGTGGTCTGGTAAACACAAACCCAAGTGGATCAGACTCTATTAGCCAGGGTGACGATCACCTTCGATTAATTAAGTCTGTTTTAAAGAATACGTTGCCTAATGCTGATGAAGCTATCAACGGCGTTCATACTTCTGCTTCAGCACCTAGCCCAACTACAGCAGGGTTAATTTGGTTTGACACTACAAATAATTTATTAAAAATTAGAAATGAAGCAAACAGTGATTGGGTAATTTTAAGGGCGCTAGAAGGCGGGAGCCTTCTTAAAACAACTCATGCTATTCAAGCAACAACCGCTACGTTTAGATCAGATACTTATGTAGATGTAGGATGGTCAATTGCTCACACTTGTTTATCTGCTTCATCTAATTTGTACATTCAGGTAGATGGAATGAATGATATTTTTTCTTCGTGGGGTGGTGGAAACGATCATCAATATACTTATATCAAGTTAGCAAATACTTCTGGAACTTTAATTACTGGAACTACAGATAACATTCTTGTAGGAGATATTAAATCTAAAGTTGATTCTGGATTATCCTCAGAAGAATTTGGATTTGGATTTTCACGCCTTTGGAAAGTAATACCGGCAAATAGACCTGATACTGCTAGTGCTGTTGGTTCAAATACTTTTGATATTTGGTCAAAACAACCATTAGCATCAGCGGGAGGTACTACCTTCAATAATGGAACAATGATGGTGTGGGAGATTGAAGAATGAATAACGTAACACTTAGTAACATTCTTTGGGCCGCAGTTCCAAATGAAGGGTTTGGTATATACGGATCAGTAGAAAATGAGCCAGACTACAACAGTAATGTTGTATACAACGACTCATCAAAAAAACCAGCATGGTCAACAGTTCAGGCAGGACAAGACCCTGAACAATGGAATGTAATAAAAGCAGAGCGCAAGGGTAAACTTGTTTCTTGTGACTGGACTGTTCTAACTGATGTCCCAATGACTGATTCCAAAAGAAGTCAATGGGAACTATATAGGCAAAATTTAAGAAATATAACAGATCAGTCTGATCCTTTTAACATTACATGGCCGACGCCCCCCCAATAATGGCACTCATTCCCATCGAAAACGTCGGACAGATTGGAATCATAAAGGACACACCCCCCTATAATCTTCCCCCTAACGCATGGTCTGACGGAAATAACGTAAGGCTCTTGGACAACGGCGTAAAGAAAATTGCCGGGTATCAAGAGGTTATGGCTACTTGCCCGTTTGCTCCCTACTATATTCATCCATATCTAACATCGTCAGGAACTTATTATTGGTTGGCGTATGGATCGGCAGATATTGCTGTTTGGAATGGCTCGACTTGGACAGATGTAACCCGCCAAACGACGTTGCAGTTGAATGGCGTTGTATCTGCAAGTGCCGCATCCATTACGGTGGACGCAGGAGCTGCGCTGACTGCGCTTCCCACTAGCGGCACTCTTGAGATCGGCAATCAAGAAACTGGATCTGCAAACCAGTTTGAGACCTTAACGTACTCAGCTCGTAATACGAGTACAGGCGTTATTACGCTTTCTGGCACTACGTCTTACGCTCATCCGGATGATGCTGTTGTCACGCCATCTGGAAGCACGACAACCTCTGATAATGATTACGGCGCTAATACAACTTCCCGTCGTTGGTCTCATACCAATTTAAATGGTTTGATCGTTGCTACGAATGGTTACGACGCGCCACAAATGTGGCCTCTTTCTGGCGGTGTGCCGTCGTTGTCTAGTGCATTTATGGAGCTGCGTAATTGGCCTAGCGGAAATAAATGCAAAGTCATTCGATCCTTCAGGACATTTCTTGTCGGGCTAAATTGGTCGCGCACTAACGAAGAGCCGCGCCTTGTTAAATGGTCTACGGAAGCGTCTTTTGGATCACCACCGTCTACATGGTCGGAAACTGACAACACGCTTGACGCGGGTGCTTACGAGTTGTCCGATACCCCAGGAGACATCATTGACGGTTTGCCATTGGGTGATTCGTTTCTGATTTACAAGGATGACTCGATTTATGTGATGAACTATATTGGCACACCCTATATTTTCTCGTTTAAATTGCTTTCGCCCACGATTGGTCTTTTGAGCAAGGGTGCTTTGGCAGAATTTGAGGGTGGTCACTTCTTTATGGGGAACAGTGACTTTTATGTCTGTAACGGTCAGAACGTCACGCCGTTGTTGTCCGATAAGCTACGGCGAACTGTCTTCGACGAACTGAACGGTGACAACTATCAGAAATGTTTCGTTGCGGCTGATTACGTCCGAAATGAAATGTTGGCTTGCTATCCGTCTGGTTCGTCCACAGTGCCAGACAAAGCTCTAATCTGGAATTGGAAAACCAATACGTTTTCTTTTCGTGATCTGCCCGACACTTCCCACATTAACTCAGGGATCGTAGAGATTACGGCTGGCGCAACTTGGAATGCGGCAACACTGACATGGGACGCGGATTCTGATCCTTGGGGCGCAACGAACTACGATAACGTGATTAAAAATATTGTCTTTGCTGATGTTACCAATACAAAAATTTTCCGGGATAACAAAGGCAATAAAAAAGATACTGCCACGATGATTGCTTATATTGAGCGCACTGGATACGATCTGGGAGATGCTTCCTCGGTAAAGATGGTGACGGCAGTATGGCCGGAGCTTGAAGTGTCTGGCAATAACTCAGTCAATATTTATATCGGAAGGCAGATGTCTACGGAAGAGGGCGTGACTTGGGAAGGGCCAGTGGCGTTTAACCCAAATAGTCAATCAAAAGTATCGTGTCGCGTGAGTGGTAAATTTTTCGGCGTAAAGGTCGAATCTGATACAGACGTTGATTGGAAACTGCACTCTGTCTCTTTCGACGTTCAGGAAAGAGGTAGACGCGGGAGCCGGATGCAGTGAGTTATGGTAAGAAGGACGTTAAATCTGTAACACGGTGGAGTCCTAATCCAGCACCCGTTGCACCAGAGCAATTACCAGATTATCTTTTTAACGAGTTAAACCGACTCTCAGACATTCTCTTCAACATCGGTGTTATGCGGTTAGAAAAAACTTATGTTGATCCAGGCAGCGAAGCGGTACGACCGACCAAGCCACGCGACGGCGACATTCGTTATGCAGACGGAACCAAATGGAACCCCGGTTCTGGCACAGGGATTTATTTCTTTGATGGAACCAACTGGACAAAACTGTAGCGTTCACATATTGCGGCCCGATGAAGTCGATTTATTCTGGCATCATGTCGAGCCGCTGTTAGAAAAAGTTGTCCCTCACTCTGAGGGCGAACTAGAGCCAAAAGACTTTCTGCCGTTATTAAAAACCGGCCAGATGAATCTGTGGATTGTCATTGTGGATAAGAAAGTAATCGCCACAATGATTACTCAGGTTATTCCTTACCCACGAAAAAACGTCTGCCGTATCTTGGCAATCGCTGGGGAAGGCATGGATGTCTGGATGCAGTATTTTCCGATGCTTGAAGAATGGGCAAGGCAACGCGATTGCAAGCATATAGAACTGTGGGGTCGTAAAGGTTGGTTACGGGTTTTAAAAGACTGGAAGAATAGTTATCACATTTTAACCAAAGAGATTTAATTATGGGTTTTGGCGGAGCAAACAAAATGACACCAGAATATGTGAGGTCACTTCCGACCGTGGGAGATGCAGACCTTCTATCTAACTATGGTGGAAAAATGAGTGACGAAGTGCGCGTAGGTCAGAATGTTTATAAGTTCTACGGCGGCGACCCTGGTGGTAGTTGGGAAAAGATTTTTACGATTCCTGATGATCTATACGAAGACGCCACAAAAACAAGCACACCATCCGAGTCTTCGAGCACTTTTGGGCCTAGTGGTGGAAGAGATGGTCGTGGCGCCCCCTTGCTCGATCCTGGCATGAACGTTGGGCCGTATCCGTTCCGCAATGACTATGCGCCGATGCTGGCTGTCGAGTATCAAGCCCCAGCCGCACAAGATTTTTCGGCTTACATGGCTCCGAATTCTCCGTTTTCTGGCGGCGCTCCCGCCGTCTACGGACAGTCACGGTTTCCAGGTGATCCAGACGCATCGCCAGAAACACCAATGGCGCAGGACATCGGAGGTCTCTTGTATCAGCCCTTCAGCACAGAATATCAGCAAGCGTTTGTCCCAGATGATCTTTGGACTTATCAGCCAATTCAAATGGGTGTTAGATCTCCCGGATTTAGCCGTCCAAATATGCCAGTGGAATTCATCGAAGTAGAAGAGGAGCCAGAAGAATGAGCGGTGGAACAAGAGTAAGCACGTCCGAGACTGCGCCTTGGAAGGAACAGCAAGGCTACCTAATGGGTGGCTTTGAACAAGCAAAAAATGTGTACAACCGAGGTGTTCCTGAATATTATCCTGGCGAAACCATTGCTGGGTTTGATCCAGCGCAAACTGCTGCACAACAGGCAACTCTCGGTTATGTAATGGGGCCAAGAGCTGCGGGGCAGCAGTCAGCAGCGGAAGCAAGTTTGGTGCAAGGATTAAGCGGTCAAGTCGATCCGAACGCTTACAATCCGATTGCTTCTGCCCTTACGGATACAGTCACCTCAAATCTTCAGAAAAACATCCTTCCTGGTCTACGACAGAATCAGGTTCGCTTTCAGCCTGGAGGCTCAAGTCGTGGCGATATGGTGAACAACCGCGCAATCTCTAGTGCCGTCACTTCCGGCCTGACAAAACCCCTCGCTGATATTTACACCAACGCCTACAACCAAGCGCAACAAAGAGCAGTGCAATCAGGAAATCTTTACCCCTCAATCATGGGCGCACCTATTTCGATGTATAACGCGATGGGTCAAGTCGGTGATCGTAGGCAAGCCTTAACACAGGGTCAAATGGACGCTGATATGGCTCGTTATGCTTATCAATCCGAGGCTCCGTACAACGCCCTTAATCAGTTCATGAACACGATCTCAGGCAACTACGGATCTTCCAGCGTCAATACAACGCCTGGGCCGAGTGGCCTACAAACGATGGGACAGATTGCTCAAATTGCCGCGCCTTTTATTGGGTCTGACATTCGCATAAAAGAGAACATCGTCCCAGAGGGCGCAAGATGGAAAGGTCTACAAATTTACCAATATAACTATCGTGGCGATCCCACGCCTAGACGCGGTGTGATGGCTCAAGAAGTGGAGAAAGTACGACCGGATGCAGTCACCACTATCGGCGGCATTAAACACGTTAATTACGGAGCACTTTAAATGCCAGGACAATCTTTTTACGGGCCGTTTTTAAAAAAGATCCCAAGCGCAGATCCTTTTGCCGGTGTTGACCCTGGACTTGCGGCTGCTGCTGGTGGACCCGGAAGACGAGTTCCATGGGATTGGCAAGATGAGGACTTTCAAAAATCGTTAGGTGAAGCTTGGATGAACAATGATCTCGCCGCTGGATATGCAAAAGCAGATCAGGGATCTCCCGCTGCAACAGGAAAAGTAGGGCAACAACGCCAAATGCAACCGTGGGAAATGCCAGGGTCTTTGTTTGCGACTTCGCCTATGTCTTACAACCCTTTTATTAAAAAGAGACAAAGCTAATGGCGG
>Ga0209337_1002351_pt1 | contig 13735 bp, 10 predicted proteins | sample LinPmetageLP53_FD_184044 | JGI IMG/M metagenome (GOLD analysis project Ga0209337, IMG submission 184044) | Marine viral communities from the Pacific Ocean - LP-53 (SPAdes) (version 2) | ecosystem: Environmental > Aquatic > Marine > Oceanic | place: Pacific Ocean | collected 2010-02-08
TCGTTTATGTTCTATTAATTCTTCACGTGTCATATTAGTACGTTTTTTATTACACTTTATCATAATCATACTACATATATTGTAGATTTTTATATATTTTGTTCTTATTAATGTTCTCACAAATATTCTTAAATATTCTTAAATATAAAAAATTATCAGTTTATAATTATAGTACATATATCTTGTGTTAAATTGTATTGATTATTGATTATTAGTACAAAAAATATATATGTTGTGTTTAAATATTGCTGGTCTTCTGTTTAATTTTTTAAAAATACATTATTTATTGTATTTATTGGTTTTATAATTAAATGTTAAAAATGACCCCAACGTATAAACGATGTGTATTATTATTATACTTTTCGTTATAATAATAATAATTACATATCTGCCTCACTCAATTTTTGAGATATCCATATTTTCATCACATACCTATATTTATACACCGATTTCTCAAAAATTGAGTGAGGCAAAACTCTACTTTTTATCATTTTACAGAACAGTCACTTTTCGTTATAATAATATTAATTACATATCTGCCTCACTCAATTTTTGAGATATCCATATTTCCATCACATACCTATATTTATACACCGATTTCTCAAAAATTGAGTGAGGCAAAACTCTACTTTTTATCATTTTACCGAACAGTCATTATATTATCTAAAAATCTGTTTATATATTCTGTTCTATTATTTATTAGGATTGGGGTTGCTTTATTATAAAATAACTCTCTTATCACATTATCATATTTTATTTTTATTACATTTTCTTCTTCATTTATTTTTTTAACTGGTTGTTTTATCTCTATATTTATTTTATTTAACAATTTATCTCTCTTATTTACATCATAATCTTCTGTTGTATATCTTCTGTTTTTAATTGGCTCTCGCTTTGTAAATAAATTTAATTTTACTTTACCGTCTTTTATATTTAAATTACTTTTTACATTAACACATTCATTATCATCTTTAATATGATATGCTTTAACTTTTTGATTTATTAAATTAGCAAAATTTAATTTATTTGGTTTTATACTATCCAAATGATTTAATATATCTTTTTTGGTATTTACATTATAACTCATATATAATTCACTATTTAATTTAACATTTCCATCATAATACTTATTATAGGCTTTTTTAATATTGGTTTTTGGTCTTATTATAATTTTATTACCATATACGTCTTCTATTACTTCTTCTTCTTGTATATCTTTATATATTGTGTTAGTAGTTGGTGATATATTTATATTTGTTTTATCTAATTCGTTATATACATTTTCTCTATCTTGAATTAATGGTGTCGTGTTATTATCAATAATATACTCTTTTAAATCTACAAATTGCTTATTATTGTTAGTGAATTCATTATTTAATATTGTATTCATAATGTTATGATATTTGTATTCTATTTGCTTCTCATATATTTCAATTTTATAATTATCAATTTTTTTATTAAATAATATATTTTTTGGTATTGTATATGGTTTTGTTGTTATATTATGCTCTTTTCTAATTGTAAATTGTAGTGTATTTAATAATTTACTTTGATGTTTTACCTGACACCCATAATCTATATATAAATTTGCTTTTGTTAAATAAAATTTTATTATTGTTATTATATCTCGTAAATTATTATTCACATCTAATTTATTTATATTTATTGATTTATGTTTTTTTAAATTACAATTATTATTATAATCTATTAATAATTCTTTATTTATAAAATCTATAAATTTATATTGTTTATCTTCTACTAATATTTTACTATTTAATACTTCTTTTATTGATATTATGAACTTATTTTTGGTATTACCAATAATATAATGTTTTAATATATCTTTATGATAATCGCGTAATATATCTATGTCTAAAAATTTTAATAACCAAAATATTAACTTACTTGTTGTTCTGTATTCTATTGTTTCATTATCATTATTATCAATATAATCGCCATTAAAATTTAATTTTAGTAAATATTTCAATCTAAAATACTTCTTTTTAAAATCACTTTTAAAATCATATAATTTATATTTTATATAGTGCGTTTCAGTTTCAATATATTTATTAATAACATCATTATTATAAGTTGTTATTCTATCACATAAATCATTATCGTTTAAAATTTGTAATCTTTTTTTATATATTAAATAATCTTTATCTTCTTCGTCGTCATATTCTTTTATTTTATCTTCTAAAAAACTAATTAATTCATATCTATACTCTTTAAATGTATTATTTATAATAAACGCATCATAATATATATGATGATTAAATATGTTATATTTTCTATGTAGTAAATAGTCGTTATTTGTTAATAAATTATCTTCCTTTTTAACGTTTAATAATTCATAATCAGTTTTTGTTATAGTTGTTATATCCGTGTATAATAAATTATATAATTCAACATTTTTATTATCATCTTTGGTTTCATCTATTATTTCCATTTTATCATAAGTTCTATTCAATATAAAAATATTATCTTGGTATGTAATTGAATGTTTATTTAATAACTCCATAAATATTTGTGTAAAATTTATTTTGTAATTCTCATTATCTATTTCATTTATTAGTTTCCAATTATAAAAATCACTCTCAAAATTAATATCTGTATTCGTCTCTAATAATTTTTTTAATTCTGTATTTGCTACTCTGTAATTATTCTTATATCGTTTTATAATATTATCCACATTATTTAAACATTTATTATAATCTTTAAAATATTCACCAAAACAAAAATATATTTCTCTTAAATGAGTTCTCCGTTCTCTAAACCACATTTGTAATGCTACTAAACAACCAACAGAACCATTTAAAACATAATTAAACTGTAAATCAAAATATCTTTCATTTATACTTATTCCCACGCTGATAGTAGGGCTTCTTATGTATTTTGTTATTTTATAATCTTTTATTATCTGTTCTTCACATTTATCTAAAAAAGTATCTTTATGTTTTTTAACATTTATTGATTGTTTTTTTTCAACTCCATATTTAGCTAATATATTTTTATACATACACAGATTATTATTATCTACATTAAAACTATCAGTATCTAACTTTTCAATCTTTTTATCAATAATGCTATTTTTTGGATTTTTACAATCATATATATATAATCCATCGCCAAATATATAACCAACTACATCGTCTTTAAATTCTTCAATTAAATCTAAATTTTTATCGTACATACTTGATATTAATAATTTAAACATATAATAACCGTGTTTAGATGATGTCGTGCTGACAACTATTTTTTTATCTAAATTCCGCACTACTTCTTCGTTTAAATGTTTTCTGTTCTCACAATAATAAAAATTATATAAATCCGTTTTACCATCGTCTGCTATTTTTGGGTTTTTAAAAATATTACCATTTATTCTAACTTTATAAACTTTTGTTATACCACAAACCTTACAATAAAAATCTAATTTATGCTTTTCAATATCAGCATCTAAAATTAAACGTTGCTTTGCTTTTTTAGATATATCAATATATTTACTAAATGCTACGTCGTGTGATATATGTTTAAACGTTTCCATATTCTCGTTAAATTTACCAAATAATGTATTGAATTCATCATTTATAACCAAACCAATAACATTACTGTATTCACTTGTATCAATTTTATTAGCACTCTCTAATGAAACCATAACATTTGTTTTATGTGTATAAATTCGTTTTTCATTTTTTAATGTTGTAATCTGTTTTTGTATTTCATCTCTTTTATCATCGCTACAATCATTTAACTTTTTATATAATTTATTAATTTTATCCGCTACTTCTTTTATCGTTATATGGTTTACAAAACAATTATTATTTATTTGTTTTAATTCTTGATATTCTTTTTTATTTAACGAATTATTAGGGCTAAATGCTATTATTCTATTTATATTATTTAAATAATGTGAATGTTCTTGTTCGTTTTGTATAATACCATACATATAATTATATTTATCATCGTTATTAATGCCTTCTAAAATATCATTTATGTTTTTATTATTCTCATTATTACAAAAATGTTCTATTATCGGTTTCTCAATTATTTTAGATTTACCACCACCGTAGTCCATTTCTACAACTAAATTCTCTATCTTACCAGTTTTAAAATCTGCTATTACTTGTTTAAAATTTGTATCATTTATATCATCTATTACCATATCATAATCATCATAATTATTTGTTTTATAATGTTGTTTATGTTGCTCTAAAAAATAATTCTTACAATATTTATCATCTTTAATATGTAAATTTCCAGTTTTATAATTATAACATATATCGTCTTTAATTTTAATATATTCTAAATCTTTTATGTCAATTGGTTTATATTTTGCTATTTTTTTACTGACAAAATCATAATTTAAATTTGTATTATTAACAACCCATTCAGCTATTAATTTAAAATTCTCATCGTTATAATCTACATAAAAATAATATTCTTCTTGTAATTTGTTTAAACTATCTGCTATTATTTTATAAACATAATTATAATCTTTTGATGTATCTATATGAGTTATTCTTTTATCAAACCATTCAATATTACTATCATAATTATAATCATTATCTATTTCAACACTATACTTTAAAAAATCATCTATATCATCTTTATCAATATCTAAACATTTAAAATAATAAACAAAATTACACCATAACTTACTATACTTTTTGCTATAAAAATCATCATTAACATATTCTTTGATAGTGTCTATAAGAGTGTATTTATTTTGTACCAAATAATACGGTTTTCTATTAGTGTAATCAGTTGTTTTTAATAAATCTATTTTACCACACGGTTCTTTATGTATTTGTAATAATAAACACCCATCAATATAACTTACACAATAATCTTTTGTGTAATTACTAATATTATATTTAATATCGTTAAAATCGTAATAAATAAAAAAATGATTTACACTATCTTCCGGTTTAAATTTTTTATCAAATATATCACTATTATACTTTATACTATATGGTTTTGAGTTATATGGTAAGCATATCTGTCTATTATGATTATATACATCATCTAATCCAGTAATTAAATCACTTCTATAATTCTCTCGTAATAATATAATTAATTTTTTAGCATCAAGATAAGATATTTTATATTCAAAATTTATTATTCTTATTGAATGTGTATATGGTAGTTCAATCTTATTTTTATCTACTAATTTTTTATAAAATACTAAATATTTAGTTCTATTTAATTTTTTATCACATAATTCATCTATAAAATCAAACAATCTATTTAATAATGGTTTTAATTCTGTAATATTAATTTTTATTTTATCAATATCAAAAAATAGCTTACATTCCGCGTTATGATTTAATAAATACTCAAATAAATTCTGTTTGTATTTAATATTATTTAATTTTGTAATATTTATTTTAGTATTAAAAAAACAACTATCATATTGCTTATAATTATCTTTTACAATTTTTAAAAATGATTTTGTACTAACACCCTCATATAAATTTCTATTATAACATTTCCGCGTGTCTTTACATAATGTTATATCATCTTTATAATTCCAATTATCCACCTTATATTTATGTTTTTGTTTCATTATTTTTATTTATATATATATCTTTATATACTTTTCGCTAAATATATATATAATTAATGTTTGTCTCGCTCAATTTTTGAGAAATCCATATTTCCAACACATACCTATATTTATACACCGATTTCTCATTCAGCGAGTGAGGCAAAACTCTACTTTTTATCATTTTATAGAAAACTTCCTAAATATATATACTTTAAAATCAATCTTTTATTATTTTACAGAATACATTTAATATAATGACTTATCAAAACCGTTATATTAAAATAGATTTATTATTTAAGTACATTCTACTCTATACTTTGCTAAATTATAAATCTTATTATAGAATTGTGTACTATTTGTATATTTACTATCTTTTACTTGTCTAATAACTTTGTACTCGTTTAAATAATCTTGTAAGAATTCTTTAAACTTATGTTTCTCAATTTTATCAACTTCTAATTTATAGTTATTTTCTATCCCTCTATGCTTATATTTTTTATCACTATCATATAATTTATTACTTATAGTGTATCTAAAATTATCATAACTTCTTTTATCACTACTAATTAGTATATAATCATCATAAAAATCTTTTAACTGCTTGTATAGTTTTACATCACCTGACGGATAAGTAATTTTATAAATATCAAATGCTCTCATTTTAACTATATAATAATAAAATATTATCTTTATATAGTTTTCTCTAAATATATATTTATTATTATTACATATCATTAACTTATATTATTCGTTAAAATATATATTATTATATAGTTTGTCAAAAGTTCATCTTTTATTGTATTTTTAAAAAAGTTAAACTGATATTGCGTTAGATATAATAATATCTTTAAAATTTTGTTTTTTACTATCGTTAACAATCTTTTTTAAATCAAAACCATTAAAATTTACTTTATACATATTATCAGTAATGGTATAATTATCTTCTGTTAATACACATCTAACATTAATATTAAAATACTTAACTAAATGGTCTTTAAAATTCCAAACATATTTTTTATCATTTATGATTTCAACTAATTCATCTATTTTTAAACATTTGTTATTAAGTATAATCTCTTTTGGCTCTAATCTTTTACTTGAAATATCATCAAAAATTTTATTCATTACATAAACATTTACACCATTAACTTTACATATTCCATTAACAATTTTATATCTTTCTAACACACCATAAGCACTGTATACTGGATATTCACATTTATAATATTTATTTGTTATTTTACTTACATTAACTAAAACCATATACAAATTACCAGCAATATATTTAGTTGTATCATTAGCATCTACAATTATATAATCACATTCAGCGTTATTATCGTCCCAATTATAATAATCTAAAAAAGCATCTTTTTTTAATAATTTACTTATATCTTTACATATTATCTTATTTAATTCATTCTCAATTAATAACTTCATTACACGGTTGATACAATACTAATATATATAAATAAAAAAGTCTTTATATATATTTATTAAATTTTCTATTTTTTACTGATATTTTATTATTATTTATTCTACCGACGGCGTCTTCTTCTACTTGTTTTACCTCCGCGACGTCTTTTAACGTGTCGTGGTTTTAAATACTTTCTTGTTCTCTTCATTTTTTATATAATAACTAAATATTTAATAAATTTCCTAAATGATAATTAATATACTAAAATATCATATTATAGATATATATAAATATAACTGTGTTTTTTTATTACCTAATATCGTTTAATATATTTTATTTACTTTTACCGTTTTTATATTATTATTATTTATATTATATGGCGTTTTATTATTAATATTATTAATTTTTTGTTTTAGTCTAATACTATTATCATCTGTTATTTCTATTTTATGTGTTCTATCTGTTATGTATTTATCTAATACTTGTGTATATTTACAATCATAACTTTTTTCATTAAACTTATCTATTAGTTTATGAACTGACGTGTTATTAATAAAATTATCATCTTCTTTTCTGTCATCTTTTTTTGTACTTAACTTTTGTAATTGTTTATTAAATGATTGTGTGTATTTTTGTTTTTGTTTTTCTAATAATTCTAACTGTTTATTTTGTTCTCGTTCTTTTTGTTTTATATATTTATCACGTTGTTTTAATTCTAATTCTTTTTGCTTTATTAGTTCTTTTTGCTCTTGTTCTTTTTGTTTTTGTTGTTGTTTTAATTCTAATTCTTTTTGTTGTTGTTCTTGTTTTTGTTGTTTTATCTCTAATTCTTTTTGTTTTTGTTCTTCTTTTTGCTTTAATAGTAATTCTTTTTGTTGTTGTTCTTGTTGTTGTTTTAATTCTAATTCTTTTTGCTTTATTAGTTCTTGTTGTTCTTGTTCTCGTTTAAATTTTTGTTCTCTAAGTTGCTCTTGTTTTTTTAAATATTGTCTGTATTGCTCTTGTTTAATTTGTTCTTGTTGTTCTTGTTGCTTTATTAGTTCTTCTTGTCTAATTTGCTCTTGTCTAATTTGCTCTTGTTTAAGTTGTTCGTGTTTTAATTGTTCTTCTTGTTCTTGTTCTTGTTGTTGTCTAATTTGCTCTTGTTTAAGTTGTTCTTGTTTTAATTTTACATCTTGTACTACTTCTTGTTCTTCATCATCAACTTTTATTATATCTTGTTCTTCATCATCAACTTTTATTATTTCTTGTTCTTCATCTTGTACTACTTGTTGTTGTTGTTGTTGTTCTTGTTCTTGTTGTTTTTGTTGTTGTTGTTGTTGTTTTTGTTGTTGTCTTTTTAACTTTGCTTTTTCATTTTTTTGCTTACGTTTATCATCTTGTGATTTTGTATTTTTAAAATCTTCTTGTATAGTATCTTCTTTTATATTATCTTCTTTTATATTATCTTCTTTTATATTACTTACTGTTTCTGTGTGTAATGTTTTTTTATGTACTGTTTCATCACATAAATTATATATAGTAGCAATATCAATTTTATTTATACATAAATTATTACTAATAAATTCTTGGGTTATTACGTTGGCTTTTTCATTACTATCACATTTATCTTCTACTTGAATGTAGCAATTAGGATATTGGATTATACAATATACATTAATCCAATTGTCTTTATGGTTCATATATCGTTTATATCTTGATTTATAACTACATATCACACTTGATATTTTTGGTTGCTTGGTATAATTGTAATAAACTAAATTTTTATTGGTGTGTGTTCTAATACTATAAATCTTATACATTATACTAATTATATATATGTTTTTATATTAAAAAGTATGAAAAAGTATGAAAAAGTATGTTTCTAAACATACTTAAACATCGTGTAATGAAACATACTTAAACAGTAGTAAATCAAACATACATTAAAAAAATGAAACAGTATGTAATGAAACAGTAGGTAATGAATATATATGTACTGAATATATGTGTACTGAAACAATATGTACTGAATATATATGTACTGAATATATATGTAATGAAACAGTAAGTAATGTTTATGCGATGTTAATGGTAATAAAAAAAATTAATAATAATAATAATAATAATATTTATATTAATTTAAAATAATTTTTAATTTATGATGTTATAATTTTTATCTTACACCTAAACTCTTCTGTTTATTGATTATATGTTTTATATGATTTTTGCTAATATTATTTAAATAATCTTTTTCAATACTATCAATTATTAATAAACATCGTGTAAATAAATGTTTTATAGCTTTAATATATTCAACTTGATTATCGTTATAATTAATTTTATTTAAAACTTTATTTTTGTTTATATATTCTAATTCTTCATACCTATAATTTGTACTTGTTGTATTGTATTCAATTGTTATGATTTTACTGTACGTCATACCTATCACGACCTTATATTTTAAACCATCTTCAAACGTTTCCATCTCATATATTTTCTTTCTCAATTTACACCATTCAGCACACGTATAAATACTATAACAAAACACATCACCTATATTTAAATTATTTGCTATTTTAATATTATCTGCGTGTCTATCTTGTAATTTACTTTTTACTTTAATATTATTTGTTATTAAACATAAAGATTGGTTAGTCATTCTACCACTTAAATAATTACCGAATATAGTTTTTTTATTACCATCATTCAATTTACAAATTTTACTACAACATTCTCTTTTTGTTTTTTTATCAATTAGTACACAATCCATAAGATATTTATTATTACCATCAAAAACTTCAATAATATCATATTTATCTAATTTACATTTAATGTCATTATAAATTTTATTTTTTTTATCTTCTATTACCATCTCTAATAAATCTAACTGTTGTAAATCCATATCATTAACAATATCTATATTATTTTTTTTAGATTGTTTAACTATTTTATCCCATATATCGTTAGGAAGTTCCATTATATAATATAGTATATTATGGATAATTATAATTCAATTTATAAAATTGATTTAAATATTAAATGTTATTAATTGATAATTGTTATTTAAAGTTAATAATGCCGAAAAAAGAAATACAAGATTATATATTTTATAAAATTGCGTGTTTAGATGATAGTTGTGATTTATTCTATATAGGTTCTACGGCTAATTGGAAGGCGAGAAATTATACACATAAACACAATTGTACTAATGAAAATAGTACAAAATATAATTATAAAGTATATCAAACAATTAGAGAAAATGGTGGTTGGTATAATTTTAAAATGATACAAATAGGAACAAGAGAACAACTTACAAAAAGACAAGCAGAAGAGATAGAAGATGTATATAGATTAGAGTTAAAAGCAAGTATGAACGGTAGAAGATGTTATACAACCGAAGAACAAAAACGAGAATATCAAAAAGAATATCATAAAGAATATTATGAAGCTAATGAAGAATATTTTAAAGAATATCGTGAAGCTAATAAAGAACATAAAAAAGAAATTAATAAAGAATATCGTGAAGCTAATAAAGATAAAATTAAAGAATATAATAAAGATTATAATACAAAAAATAAAGATAAAATTAAAGAACATAATAAAAAATATAAAGAAGTTAATAAAGATAATCTTAAAGCTATTGTTAGTCAAAAAATAAATTGCGAATGTGGTTGTCAAGTTAGAAGAGATAATTTATCAACACACAAAAAAACACAAAAACATTTAGATTTAGTACAAAATAGTTAAAATCAATTTTAATTTATATTTAAAAACATAAGTATATTAATTTATAAATGCCGATTATAGCTATTGACGAGTATTATACTTATATGAATGAAAAAAAAAGTAATAATACATCTTATTTAGAATTATTAAAATTAACGACAGAATGCTTTGTTAAAAATGATATTCCACTTAACAGAGATGAGATAAGACAATATGCTGATTTATATATGTTAAAACATAATGTTCCCATACTTGATATAGAACAATTTGTAGATAGATATTTTAGGTTTAAACAATTTTAATTTAATAAATTATTAATTTCTGTTATACTTGTAATATTATTAGTATTATCTAAATAAATATGATATTGGTTAGATAATGTTTTATTATCAGTATTAAATAAAATTACATTAAAATATTTTTGTTTAGTATATGTTTTATTTATATTTTTAATGATGTTTATAGTGTTATATGGTTTAAATAATAATATCATTTTATCATTATCTTTTAATTTATTATATATACTTGTTTCAATAATATTTTTATCATAATCATTAAAATTAATAAATTTATTATAACTAAATACATATTGTGGTTCATTAGTAATAACATCTTTAATATATTCTTCTTCAATATCACTATTATCTTCACTATCACTATTATCAATAATATTAATTTTTTGTTTTATAGTTGGCTCTATTTCTTGTGATACTGGATTAAATAAATCGTTTAGTTCTTTATCAGTTAATAATGATTTATCAAATAGATTAATACCATCTTGATTTACTATATAATACTCATTATTTAAAACATTATTAAGTAATATATGTTTATGCTGTTCTTTTTTAAATTTATTATAATCAAATTTTTTAACATATCTATCACCATCTTTATATACATTAACAACTTGTACTTGTAATTCTAATAATATATTACACTTATTAAATAAGTGTTTTATTAGTTTATCGTGATAAAACATTAAACAACATACATCTTTAAATGGTAATACATCGTTAGATAATATATAAATTTTTTCAACTCTTATTCTATATAAATAACAATTATCATTATGGTAAAAAGCACTATATAAATAATTTGTTTCATAATACACAACCTTACTTACACGGTATTCGGTTAATGTCTTTGGTTTATCATTAGGATATTGAAATGAATAAGTTAATAATACTTTTAATCTATCAATACCTAACGGTTTATCATACGTTATTAGTTCAGTACCAATTGTATTTAATGTATAAAATGTTGTTTTAGCTATTTTATTATCATCTGTTATACACTCAAAATTATTAATATAATGATAAAATGTTGTTGCTCTAAACATATAGATTATTGAATTGATTAAATAAACTGGATAATGTATTTGTTTAACTCCATCATAACAAATATTATATAAAAAGTTAATAATTAAATTACTATTATGTTTTGGAGATTTTCTAAATTTTTTAAATTTTATATTTTTAAAATCATTTTGTAATAGTCTTGATGATGCTATTAAATTATCACTATATTCTCTACATTTACACATATCACAACGTTCATAAAATCTTTTATAAAAATCTTCCATCATCATTAAATAATATTTATCGTTTCGTTTAATAGACAAACGATTATTCATAAAAAGATACATATTATCAAAATTTTTTTTATTTGTTTCGTTTTGGATTTTACAGCAACATAAAAACGATTTTAATAGTGATTTTTCCGGATACATTTTATATAGTAAAGATTTATCTTTATAAATGATTTCAATTTTAAATTAAATTTTTATTTGGTATAGCTTCTACCATATCTAAAATTAAATTTTTAAAATGTGTTTTACACAAATTACTTGGTATTAATAACCTATTTTTACTGTGGTCTTTTTCAAAAGTTTCAAATAATTTTTCATCAAAACGAATATAATAGAATTCATTATCATTTTTTGTATCGTGTGTAAAGTCCCATACTATATAACAGTTGCTATAACATTTTTTTATGGCTTCATATTTTCTTAATGATATAAAATAACTATCATAATGATTATATCCACGGCAGTATTGTCTTTCTTTATACTCTAAATGTATTGAATATAGATTGTTTAAATTAATTAAAATAAAATCTATATAAGAATATACATAATCGCTTTTTATAATTTTCCAGTTTTTTTTATGTTTATCAAAATAATCATTAATGGTATTAAAAAATATAGTTTCACTATCCAACATTTAAAACAGTTTTAGTTTTTTATATTTTTTAAAAGTTTATTGTAGTTGAAGTTAAAAAAATAAATGAAGAAGAAAATGTAATAAAAATAAAATATGATAATGTGATAAGAGAGTTATTTTATAATAAAGCAACCCCAATCCTAATAAATAATAGAACAGAATATATAAACAGATTTTTAGATAATATAATGACTGTTCGGTAAAATGATAAAAAGTAGAGTTTTGCCTCACTCAATTTTTGAGAAATCGGTGTATAAATATAGGTATGTGATGGAAATATGGATATCTCAAAAATTGAGTGAGGCAGATATGTAATTAATATTATTATAACGAAAAGTGACTGTTCTGTAAAATGATAAAAAGTAGAGTTTTGCCTCACTCAATTTTTGAGAAATCGGTGTATAAATATAGGTATGTGATGAAAATATGGATATCTCAAAAATTGAGTGAGGCAGATATGTAATTATTATTATTATAACGAAAAGTATAATAATAATACACATCGTTTATACGTTGGGGTCATTTTTAACATTTAATTATAAAACCAATAAATACAATAAATAATGTATTTTTAAAAAATTAAACAGAAGACCAGCAATATTTAAACACAACATATATATTTTTTGTACTAATAATCAATAATCAATACAATTTAACACAAGATATATGTACTATAATTATAAACTGATAATTTTTTATATTTAAGAATATTTAAGAATATTTGTGAGAACATTAATAAGAACAAAATATATAAAAATCTACAATATATGTAGTATGATTATGATAAAGTGTAATAAAAAACGTACTAATATGACACGTGAAGAATTAATAGAACATAAACGA
>Ga0209337_1002352_pt1 | contig 13729 bp, 23 predicted proteins | sample LinPmetageLP53_FD_184044 | JGI IMG/M metagenome (GOLD analysis project Ga0209337, IMG submission 184044) | Marine viral communities from the Pacific Ocean - LP-53 (SPAdes) (version 2) | ecosystem: Environmental > Aquatic > Marine > Oceanic | place: Pacific Ocean | collected 2010-02-08
ACTAAAGCTGAATTGGCTAGGAAATTAGCTAGAGCTAGAAAAACAAAAGGTAGACTAAATAATGATGATATTAAAAGAGCATTAGGATCACTAGTTGGATCAATAAGTGGAGCAGGTTTAACAGCTATAACAAAAGAAATTAATAAATATAAAGATGGAAAGTATGAAGGTGGCTTTAAGAAAAAATAATGCCTATTTCTAGACTACAAATGCCTAAACAATTAAAAGGCAACAAAAAAGTTAACAAGGAGAACAACATGAACGAACTAACAGACAGAGCAAAAAAACTAGCAAAAGCGAAAAAATTAAAAAAAATGAAAGAAACTGCTAAAAAAGCTCTAAAATCATTAATACTTTTACCATATAATAAACTACCTACAAAAGTTCCAAACCCTAAATTAAAAACTAAACTAAAACCAGGTGATAAAAAACCACCTTTAAAAGTTCAAAACCCTAAATTAAAGACTACACGTAAACCAGGTGGACGAGTTATTAACAAAGTAATGCCACTTACTAAGTTGGAAATGTACCGTAGGGGAAAATAACATGCCAGGACCATTAGCAATAATTGCAGGAATAGGGCTTTTAGTCTCAAGAGAAGGAGCCAAAAAAGGCATTCAAATGGCTATTAAAAAATTTGGTAAAGAAGCAGTTAAGAAAGCTGCTCCAAATGTTACCTCTTTAAGAAAATCAAACACCTTAACTAAATCTGCAAAAGCAGGTAAAAAGACTCAAACTAAATCTAAAAAAGCTGGTGGAAAAACAGTAGATTCTCAAATATTTGGTAAAGTTAAAGGCCCACAAAAGAGAACTGACAAGTTACCTTTGACTGATAAAAAAGCTACACCTGACAGAAAAACTACATTAGGTAGAAAAATGTATAATTTTAATAAAGGTGGAGCAGTAGGTTCTAAGATAGCAACAAAAGGCTACGGAAGAGCAACAAGAAAAACATAGTGAAGACACCTAAATTACCAGAATATGTAATTATAGGTCCATTTAAAGTCTTTTTAAGGCTCGTGAGCCACGATCTATCGTACGAGGTAAGTGAACAACAGGGTTCCTTTCATTCCAAACCACCACTTACCATCGTACTAGACGAAAATATTATGGCCATGGAAAACGAAACTACCTTTAATTTACTAATACATGAGTTATTTCACCTATGTTATTATCAATACAATCTAGATAAAGACAAAGAAGAAGAAGTCTTAGTCAACGCTTATGCAAACTTTACAACAGAATTATTAACCAGAAGTAATCTTAAAGAATATTTAACATATCTCATTACAAAGAGAACACACTAATGATTATTAAATTCTTCTTAGTAGGATTTTTTTGCGTAGCTACAGACGATTGTATTAGAGTATCGGGAGAATCAGGATTCGATAGCTACGAAGAGTGCGTACGATATGCCAATGCCGTAGAACAAAATTTGCTAAACTATACAAAAGGTAGAGCTGTAGAAATAGAATTAAGTTGTATTGATGCGTTTGAGCTACCTGGAATAAACTTTATTTAAACTTGAACTAAAAAACCTCAAGTGTCCTGCCCATATAGGTTTTCTCATACTATATTTCTTTTTTTAAATATTTTTGGAAATTCATTATAAGTTAAATACTCATTATATGCCCACTGCCAATCTGTACCGTACTCTGATCTACAATAATTTTTAAGATCATCATTAGTATTATTTTTAAAAAACCCGCTAAAGAAGTTTAGGAAGTGGTTCTTAGCACTGGTTGTGAGATTCATCATGCCCAGAATATAGGCTAAGAATGATTTTTTTACTTGTGTTATTTTGAGACATCAGTCACCCATGCTAGGTCCGTGAGGTATTTTTTCCCACCAATTACTATTTTCTCTTAATCTCTCTTTAACAATATTAGATATATCTTCATGCAACACTTCCACATTACCAATGTCTATTTCACAAGGATTACCTATGTTATCTTGAATATCTTTAACTTCGTCTTTTGTATGACTAATATAGAGTTTACCACCCTGATAAACTATTCTCATTCATCATCCTCACAAAGACATACTTTCTTTGCTTTTATATCTTCTAATTCTTTATGAAGTTCGCCATTAATTTTTCTATGAAATTCATTTAGTTCTTTTTGATCTCGCAGTTGTTCTGTTAGCATAGCAATCGTTTCCTTTAATCCATCTTTAGTTTCAATTATCATAATGTATACTCCATTCCTATTACTAATCCTAAGTTACCCGTAGTCTCATATGCAGGTGCTATAAAGAATATATCTTTTTTTAATCGTAGCATTGGTGCTATATCAAAACCTGAATAACCTGTTACTAATCCTACTTCTAATTGTGTGCCTTTGTAAGAAAATACTTTTCCTGCATAAGCACTAATATTTCTTTCACTATTATAGTAAGCACCAAAAATATTATTATCTACATCACATCGTGCATGAGGATGTACATTATTGTAATCATTGTCTAACCCCATGTGTAAAGACAAAGCAATAAAAAATGATAAACAACTCATTTATTTTTATCTTTGTACATTTTTTGCATTTCGTACTGTCTTGTTCCTATAGCCCATAAACAAACTATGACTAAAAATAATTGTAATACAACAACACCTAATAGAATACTAATTATAATAGAGTTCATACATCTATACCTTTACCTACATCTGTTCCGGGAGCCTTGGCCCGTAAGTGTATATTAAATGACATAGACCTTCGCTCTCCTTTACTTCTAAAAGGGTAAACTTGATGAGACAACCAACTAGGAAACAAATATAAATCTCCTATCTCTGGCTTTACTAAATAAGAATGTTTTGCAAAAGTATTAGCAACACCTCCTACAAATTCTAAGCAACCTACAGTTGGATGATGATCCTCTCTTCTATATTCCTCTTCATATTCTGGAGGTAAACGTAAAAATAATACACCACTTAATTGTGCATCATGTATATGAATAGGATTAAAATCTCCTGCTTGTTGATTTACAACCCATGAACTAAATGTCATGTTAGTTTTTTCAGGATCAAACTGACCTGGAATAGTTTTGATAATATATTCTGTAGCAAGTTTATTGACTATAAGATCTAGGCCTTGTGCTTCAGTTAAAGATAAAGCAATTTCATTTTTTACATTGCCTGCTAAGTTTACACTATAATCATGTTCCTTAATTTTCTTTTGATCTTTTAATATAGTATCTGCTTTAAGATTAACTTGATCAATAATACGTTGAGGCACTGAAGACTTCATGACTTGTGCACCAAACGGACTATATAAATTATAGTTTATTTTTTCTTCCATTGTATACCTTTCTATATGCCGTCTCTCCGAGCTGTCACACCACTTCCTATCTTATGAGGGTAAGGAACTAATCTAGGTGTCAGATGCCTTCATTTTGAGATGAAGGATTTTCTCTGAGAATCTCTTCCTTTACAGAAAGAGTCTCAATTACGTAATTAAGAGGAGGGATCGGTTGATAAGAAGGAGATCCAGGAGGATGCTGCAATAATGCAGTCCAATCCCTACTCTTAATTTTTTCTTGCACTTCTTCAATAGCTGCTTCAGCAGACTCATGCAAAACTCTATAAGTATATCTGTGTGTTTGTTTAACAACCACATCATACTTTTCAATTTTTATTGTATCATAAACTTTATCAACAGGTTTTTTACCTATCTCTTTATATTCTTTTAAAAATTCTATAGATTCTTTAAAATTAATATTTGTTGTGTCTTTTTCTATATATTCTAAAATACTCTCTATCGCTGTATCTACGTTCATTTGATATTCTTTCTTCATTTCGTCCCTTTCTAAATTAAAACAACCACAATCCATACATGTCATACCCTTGTGTTCTAAATGTAAACACTCTGGGCATAAACTCATACGTCTATTTTTTTTCTTTTACACTCTTCTATACATAAGTATTCAATAACTTTGCCTACAGATCTAAAGTCTGTAACACCAAGTTTTCGTAATAACTCCCATATAGAAAGTTTTACAGCAACTGATTTATATTTTGTTATATCTGTCATTCTACTCCTAAAATAATATTGTTAATAAAACCATGAAAAAAAATATTGGTTTCCATAGTAATAATATAATACCTAGAACCAAAAATATATTCATGCATTAACCCATTTTATACTATAATTCATGGGATTAGTCAATGGTAAGTAGGATCAAAGTCTATGTCCCCCTCAAAAGTTATTTCTTTTTCTATTCTCAATAAAGTATTACAAGAAGTACAAGTATAATAATTAGAAGTGCCTTCTACATGTCTTGGTAGTGTATGTTTTTTACATACAGGACACTCTATAATATCTTCTTCTACTTTTTTATTGTCCCCCATGATTTACCTTCCTTAGGATCTACCCTGCTTGGTACTTCTAATTCAACACAATTTTCCATAATATATTTTATTTTATCACGCATTGCATCATCAACTATTGAAACATTTAATTCATCGTGAACTTGGATATGAGGTACAATACCTGCTTTATAAACTTCAATCATAGCCTTCTTAGTTTGATCAGCAGCACTACCCTGAATTAATTTATTTAATGCTTTATATATAAAAGCTCTTTTTAAATTTGAACCATACTTACGCATAGCCTCATCTCTTGGTAATGCTTTATGTACTCCCCACTTTGTAGGTTCCCATAAATCAAAATGACATAAGCGACCTAAGATAGTTCTTACTTGGCCATTATCATTTGCTGTCTTACTAGCAAGACCCATTAATTGTTTTACAAACGGTACACGTGCATGATATTTTTCAAACAATTCTTTTGTATCATCTTCACCTAAACCTAATTCACTTCCTAATTTCTTTTGACCCATACCATAAATTAATCCGAGGTTCATGGTCTTTGCAACTTTTCTCTCTATCCCTGCCATCTTACCCGCAATCTGATGAAAATCTGTATCAGGATCATTATTATAAGCATCAACAAATTCGTCAGCACCATCTAGTCCACCTTGTGTAAGAGCTGCAAAGTGTGCAACAAGTCTTGGTTCTTGCTGTGAATAATCAAAACTACCCCAACGACATCCTTCTTCTGGAATAAATAAAGATCTAATCATAGGACCTATTTTTTCATTACGAGCAGGTATCTGTTGTAAGTTAGGATTTGACATACTTAAACGTCCTGTAATTGTACCCCCTTGATCAGATTTTAATTGATTAATCTCACCATGGATTCGACCATTGTGTTCGTGTTTAAGTAAGGAATCTATAAAAGTAGAACGAGCTTTAAATAACTCTCGTGCTTCTACTATCTTAGAAGAAAATGGATCATTTAAAGACGCTAAAAAATTTTTATCAAAGCTTGGTAATCCTGTTGGACTTTTGTTATACTTAATACCCTTTTTATCAAAGGCTTTAGCTACAGATGTAGGTGCAAAAACTTCTACATCAAATCCTACTTCTTTTTTTAGTTGGTGTAGTATAATTTCTTCTTCTTTTTTAATTTGTATTTTAAGATTGTTTGCTTTTTCTAAATCTATACGAACACCTCTCCACTTCATTTCTACAAGAACAGGCAAAAGTTCTGTTTCTAGCTCAAAAATGCTTGATAACTCTTGTTTTTTTATTTGTATTTTTAATGCATTCCAGAGTCTTAAAGTCATAGCCGCATCTTGTTCAGCATAAGGACCTACATATTGATAAGGTAACTTATACATTTCAGCTTTAGCATCTATTTGCCAGGCTCGTGCAGCTTCATACAATAAAGATTCATCTTTCTTTTCTTGTATATAATCACGTGCAACCGCATTTAAGTTGTACTGACCTGGCATTCTATTCTCATCAATAACAGCCGCAGCTATCATTGTATCGATACATCTACCTTTTACTTCTACACCCCAACGTTTAAGCCAACCTAAATCATAACTTGCATTATGAAATATTTTATCAGCATCATTTACTAGAAGTTTTGATAATTGTTGTCTAAGAATTTCTTCATCAAAGTTACCACCACCTTCATGTCTAATTGGAAAATATCCTTTCCAACCATCAACAGCAATAGCAATACCTGCCACATAACCTCTGTTTGTTGCCCACCCTGGCCCGGTGTCCTTGATACCTGGATCATTAGTTTCTAAGTCAATAGCAATTTCTTTAGCTTCTGATAAATCAGGCAAGAATTGTGGAGCTATCCATTCTTTCGGTGGTTCAAATAAAGGTCGTTGTGTCGACATACTCAATTCTCACTTTCATTTTTTTCTGTGTGGCATTTAAATGCCTGTTAATTTTAGATCCCTTATACTTTCCTGTTTTTCTTCTAGAAATAGTTTTAACATCTATAAGTCTACATACTCCATTTTTATCTACAACAACTAAATCAAAAGGACACAAAGGATCAGAAGATCTAGATACATAAAAACCTTTTTTAATATATTTAATCATAACTAATAACTCCCCTGCAACACCTTTTGCTGATTTGTTATTCAATAAAAAGCTTCCGTAAATTCTCTGTCTGTTTGTGAACGAACTAAATGTAATTCTTTTTTAGCCCGAGTCATACCTACATAAAATACTCTTCTCTCATCATCAGGATTACTAAAATAAGATTCATCTGCTTTTTTAGGTAAGTCTGTCATCAACATAACATTGTCAGCTTCTCCACCTTTAGCTCCGTGGATTGTAGACAAATTGATCCGTGGTTCTTGATTCAAGTTTTCTCCTCTGCGTAGCAATGCTATTATATAGGAAATTTCTTTAATAGGAATACGATCTAAAGCTTGATGCCAAATTTTATGACTTGGGATAAGTAAACCATATTTGTCAACTAACTCTTGATGATCATACAACGACTCAATATTTGCATTAGGTAGTGACTTAAATCCATATTTTACACCCTTTTTAACAGATAAATAATGATAGATAGATACTACTTGTTCGTAAGTAATAGATTTTTTTTTCGTTAATTGTGTCCAAGCATTTATAGCAAACATTTTTTTAGTACTAACAGAAGGAACACCATAATGAGAATAATAAAATCCTTTACTTTTTATATCTTCAGATATTTGTTCTAAAGTATAATTATCTCTTGTCATAACAAGCCACTGACCTTTATCCATTTTTGCATAAACAGCGTTTCGTATAGAATGAAAATGAACAGCACCTGGATCAGTATCTTTAGGTTTCCAAATTTTAGGTATTCTATTTTCTACTCTGTTAATTAATTTTGTAGCAACTTCATGTATGTTTCTTGGAACCCTATGTGAACTGTCTAAAATAAATCTATCTCCTTGTAAATTAATTAAATCTTGAGGATTAGCTCCTGCCCATTTAAAAATAGATTGATCATCATCTCCTGCTATATAAATTCTTTTTGATTTTTCCATGATCTTATTGACCATTTTCCATTGTATAGGTAATAAATCCTGTGCCTCATCTATAATAAAAACATCAAACCCTGGAATAATTGTATCATCATCACGATTATTAAATTCAATAATCATATCAGTAAAGTCATATAACTTTCTTATTTTTTTATATTGAGTTATACCATCATAGATATATTTTAACTTCATCCACCCACCTTCTAAGTGACCTGTTTCTTGAAACTGTTGTTCTACTTTTATATTACGAACTCTAGCCATATCTATAATTTTAGCAAATACATCATCTTGTAATTGAAAACCATAGGTGTCCATTTTACGATTTGTATTACTTAATTTTATACCTAAAAGTTTAGATAACTCTCTGTAATGTTCATCTTTCATTATATCATTTTTATTTAATTCTAATTGTCTAAAAGCTAAACTGTGTAATGTTCTAAAATACATAAAATCTTTTTTATCAAGATAATCAAATCTTTGCATAGCCCTGGTCCGTGCTTCGTTAGCAGCTTTAACTGTGTAAGCAAAATAACCTATTTTCTTAGGGTCTGTGCCTTCTGCTAATTCTTCCTCTATTCTTCTTAATAAATATTCTGTTTTACCTGTACCAGGAGGACCTAAAATAATCTTTTTATTCATTAAAAAGGTGTCTTTTCTGATAAATCAGGAATAGGTAGATCTGTTTTATCTATATCTTTAAATTTATTAGGTATAAACCACAAGTGATATAGCTTACCTCTAATTTTTTTCTTTGTAGAACTTCCATCTAATTCTCTAATACGAGCACACATTTGTGTAGAACTAAAGTTAGCAAATCTTTTCTTATTTAAATAATTTTCAAGTGAGGACAATCTAAAATATGTAATTTCTTCATCTTGAGGAGTCCATGCTTTATCAATAAGTATCTCGTCAATAGACATGGCTTCACCTTGATCAGATAAGAAAGAATCTAGATGACTATCAAACCTACCTACCTTAGTTACTTCCTCAGGCATTTCTATAACTTCTACTACAGCCAATAAACTTTGTATACGAATATCCCAATCTTTAGCTGCTAGTCTATTAGGTAAAACATTTAAACTATTCATACAGGATTTTCTAAACTTAGCCTGATCAAAAAATTCATCAGTGCTAATACAGAGTCTTCTACCATCTACATTTAAAAACCATACAGAATCGTCTGACTCATACTTAGTTAAATCTGTTACAACATGATCGTAATCATTACCTATACCATATTGCCTAGACTTACATAAAGATGCATTACAAACAGAACACATAGGTTGGTCCTTACATTTAAATTGATAATCTTTTTTTTCATGCTGACCAATTGTTTTTAAAACTTGTTTAGAAGGCATTGGAGGATCCATAAAAGTATGATTAAACTCATCTACCTTATCAGCCCATACTTCAGGCCATTTCTTTTTAGCATAAACTGCATATTGATACAAAGTATTGTCTCTGCCACCCTCTGGAATCTTTTCATTCATCAGGTGTTCTAGACAAGGTGGACCATCAAAACCTGTTGACTTAGCTTTTTGTGTTGTTGATAATTTTTTTAACTGATCAGTATTTAAAGCAGTCTTACTGTGTAACTCAAAAAATTCAAGTAAGGTGTAAGGAGTTCCATCTAATTTTATTGCAAATCTTTGTGTAATCTCAGGATCACTACCACCAAAATAAGGTAAGTTTAAAAAGTTACCTGTGTCTCCACGATCAGCTCTAATCTCTATTTGTTTAGGAAATATTTCACAGTTAGCAAAGCCTAAGAAAGCAGAAATATCTGACAACTTATCTCTCATAAGTTTTGCTGATACAGGTTCTGTTGTAAATATAAATATGTGGGCTCCACCTGACTTAGAGCGACATACAATCAAAGGCAAAGCTTTTGATGCAATTTTTTCTACAATTTCTTTAAGATTAAGAGGGTACATATCAACATCAATACATCCCCAATAACAATTAGAATCATCCATGATAGGTACAATACCTAAACTAGGATGTTTACCTTCCAAGTGATCTAACCACATCTGGTCAGTAACTTGGCCTTTAACTATGTAGGCTTTACCACCTTGCTTCCCATTTTCTTTTTGTTCTCCAGCTCTATATTGACCATAAGCCCTGTCTAAACCTCTAAATATATTTTTAAATGTAGCAAGATTATATATTTCCATTTATTTTTTAGCCCCATAAAAAAGGGGGCCGGAGCCCCCTTCATAAAATTTAAAACGGTGTTTTCGTACCACTGTCTGCCGAGTCGCTCTCCATCTCTGGTTTCGCTTGTACCGATCCTGAGTTGACACTCTCAGCAAACTCCTTTGCTGTGTTGTAAGTGTCCTGATCAGATACAGGGCCTATTAACTCAACATTCCAACCATACCAAGAACCTTGATCGTTCTTTTCTTTTGATACAGTTAGCTTGTATGTGTGGCTATATCTAGGAGGATTAAAAGCTCCTTTAGAACCTTGAATCCTTAGTTGCAACATCATAGAGTTCCATTTACGGCTCTTTTTCAGTTGTGTGCTTTTCATAGTAACAAGTGCAGGTGCTGCAGCTTTTGTTTTTGGATCTATTAATAACACAAAATGGTTTGCATTTGTTTCAATGTAATTACCATTTTCTAACTCATCCTTATTTTTTGCGCTACGCTTTGTCTTTTGTAAGATATCGCTATTAGCGTCAAAGATATTAACAGGTGCACCACTACCCGTACCTCTTTCTTCCCATTCAACAAATTGTCTTTGATACTCACAAGGTATTACTACTATACCTTCTTTGCCATCGTAAGCTTCATTTGTTACAGTGTTAAAGATCTGTCCAGGCTTGAGGTTTTCATTTTCCTCAAGTTCTTTAGATCCATTCATGAGAACTTTTAATCTAGGTGTTGCTAGATCATCTTGTGTAAGTCCACTTAGACCTCCACCAGCATCCTGTTCAAATATAGCTACAGGTAAGCTTTCTTCTTTTTTAGCAACTGTGTTGCTTTTAGTTTCACTCATTCGTTTTTCCTTTCAACGATTATTTAATTGTCTTTTTCTGCACGAGTTTTGTTTTGTTGGCCACGTGCACACCAAATTCATCAGGAAGCGACAACCCTTTACGGTGTTGCTCCGAGACAAATGCTTTCATAGTTTGGTAGTGTACATCCTCTTTTTCTGTACACGCCATACCTAAATTTTGTATTGCAATTTTTAATTTTGCTGCTTCAGTATCTTCACCCATACCAAATGTTACTGCAACATTATTTTTAATTAAGTCACCATGTCCCTGGTCTCTTAACCAGTTATATACAAACTCTTTATTCTTAACAAGGACTCCAGGTTTAATATCTTCAAATATTTTAACCTCAGTACCATTATCTAAAGTAATACTTTGTAAACCTTTTTCAGCTAAAAAGTTTGGTATGTCTTCTTCTGATAATTGTCTAGCTTTTTCTTTATATACTTTAAGAGCATCTTCAGTTCTTTCTACAAGGCCCTCTACATTTTCAAGAGCTTTGCATTTATCTGCAAGAGCTTTTAGTGATTTGTCATCTGTGCCATTAATAGCATCAAGTTCAAAGTCTATTCCCGTTTTCTGTGTCATTCTCATTTCTCCTTGTGTTAATACTAATAGGAAAATATTTCTCTCTTCTCCTATCCCACTTTAAAACTTTAAAGCGTCCCATATTTATATCACTTGCTACAGCAGTTGCAATACCTATTATTGATGGATCACCTATTAATAATAAATAATCCTCATCATTAAAGTCTTTTAAGGCATTAATTATTTTATCTGTAATTGGATTGGGACTTAATAACAATTGATATCCAGGTTCTATAATAGATTTTAACTCACCATACTCTGCGGCACTAAGCACATCTTTATAGGGCATTTCTTGGATTACAAATACTGTCATTCTTTTTTTCTTTTTAAAACTTAGCACTTGATTTTTATTTTTGCAAGGATTATATTTATGGGAGAAATTGGAGAATATAGAAATGACAGAATATAAATTTAAAACTAAACCTTTTTTACATCAAAACGATACATTAAAAAAATCTTGGGAAAGAATTTCGTATGCATTTTTTATGGAAATGGGTACAGGTAAATCTAAAGTTTTGATAGATAACATGGCAATGTTATATGAAGAAGGTAAAATAAATGCAGCTTTAATTATTGCACCTAAAGGTGTGTATCGAAATTGGATGAGACAAGAACTACCTAAACATTTACCAGATCGTATTGATCATAATATAGTGTGTTGGAATCCTACCCCTACTAAAGCAGAAAAAGAATCTTTAGAATCATTAAAAGTATTTTCTGAAAAACTAACAATATTTTTAGTTAATATAGAAGCACTAAGTACAGTAAAAGGTTATACGGCCTGTTATGAATTTCTAAAAAGTTATAATGCTCTTATGACAATAGATGAGTCTACCACTATAAAATCACCTACAGCATCAAGAACTAAAAGTGCTGTTAAATTAGGTATGCATGCTAAGTATCGTAGAATACTTACAGGTTCACCTGTAACAAAAAGTCCTTTGGATTTATTTACACAATGTCAATTTTTAGATCCTGAGCTATTAGGATTTAGTTCTTTTTGGGCATTCAAATCTCGCTATGCATTAATGTCTCATAGAAATGGTGCAGGTGGCTCACATAGTTATCATCATATAATTAAATATGTAAGACTAGATGAATTAAATAAAAAGTTAGATTGTTTTTCTACTCGTATTTTAAAAGAAGAATGTTTAGATTTACCAGAAAAGATATATTTAAAAAGAAATGTCGAATTAACTTCTGAACAACAAAAAGCATACAACGAAATGAAACAATTTGCAGTCGCAGAATTAGAAGACAAAACAATGACAGCTTTTTCAGCATTAACACAAATGATGAGATTGCATCAAATTACATGTGGTCATGTCACAACAGACGATGGCACAATCAACGAAATAAAAAGTAATAGATTAAAAGAACTTTTACAGGTTCTAGAGGAGGCAGATGGAAAAATCATTATTTGGGCTAATTATAGATACGACATACAAACAATTACCAAGGCATTGGAGAAAAAATATGGAAAAGAAAGTGTGGCTAGTTTCTTTGGTGACACGCCTATGGATAAAAGGGATCAAATTGTATCTGACTTTCAAGATAAAGAAAATTCTCTTACTTACCTGGTTGCTAATCCTAAGACCGGAGGTTATGGTCTCACTCTCACTGCTAGTCATACTGTGGTGTATTACAGCAACAACTACGATCTAGAAATTAGATTACAATCTGAAGATAGAGCTCACCGTATTGGTCAAAATCATAAAGTAACGTATATAGATTTAATTGCAGAAAACACTGTAGATGAAATAATTGTAAAATCTTTACGAAATAAAATTGATATTGCTACAGAGGTTTTAGGTGAAGATATAAAAACTTGGTTAGTGTAGTTATTTCATATTAGCTAAAGGATTAGCTAAAGTTTTTTGAATTGTATTAGCAACTTTTTCTTCTAGTTCAATCATTTCTTCTTTGATGTCTTTGATTGCATTCTTGATGTCAGCTTGATTTTCACGAGAATCTTGTTTTTGGTTTTGTTCTACATCTTCGATTATAGATTCAACTCTTCTTAAATCTGTACGAAGGTCATTTTTTAATTCATTAGCTACATCAGAGACTAGTGAAACTTCACTAAGTAACATAGTCATCTCTTGCATAATCATATCTACTTCGGTTTGTAAGACTTCTAATTTTGTTTCAAAGCCACTCAAATCGGGGGCCGAATATGATAGCATTACAGACTTCATATCTTGGTAATCTTTAAACGCAACAAAGCCACCATACAGCGACCCTATAAGAGTTCCAAGAGCAAGTAAGATAGCAAAGACCTTACCTCCTTTAAATTTTAATCCGCCAAATTCAGCTTCCATTATCTACCTTGTCCTCTGTATTTTTTATACGAACGTCTTTTATGTTTGTTCATAGAAGACATTTTTCTATTACCGTTACCAATAGAAGTTCCTTTAGGTTTATGCTCTAAATTACTTACTATGGTTTGTTTTGCCATTATTTATATTGCTCATCTATCATTTGGTCATAGACAGTTTTACTACCACCAAATAATAAATATCCAGCTATATTATTATCAGAAATCGCTGTGTCAGGCAATGTATCATTATTAAAAAAACCTTCTATATTTGGTATACTTTGTTGAACATCGAAAAAATCTTTTGAATTACTTAATATATTCATAACTATTAAAGTTTTAATTTGATTACCTGCTTCATACCTACCCTTATCACCCATATTTTTAACTATTTTTGTAGCTGCTTTTTGTTTTGCTGTAGGTTCTTTTTTAGGTTCTTCAACTTCTTTCTCTACTTCTTCAGGCTCGGGTTCTTGTTCTGGTTCGGCTTC
>Ga0209337_1002353_pt1 | contig 13724 bp, 13 predicted proteins | sample LinPmetageLP53_FD_184044 | JGI IMG/M metagenome (GOLD analysis project Ga0209337, IMG submission 184044) | Marine viral communities from the Pacific Ocean - LP-53 (SPAdes) (version 2) | ecosystem: Environmental > Aquatic > Marine > Oceanic | place: Pacific Ocean | collected 2010-02-08
ATACACTTATACATTGCTTCTTCTGCAAATTTATGTACTTTCATTTCACTGTCAGTTCCAAGGCTATCGCTTATATAATCTAAGATCACAGTTTTTCCCGAAACATTAGAACTAAAATTGATCAAACCTTTTAAATTATCAATATAAAAAGAACCGTTAGACTGAGCGCGTTGAGGGTCAATACCAAACCTTCTACCTCTATTTAAGTTGTATATCTCGTCTTCTAAGTGAGGTTTAAATGTGTCTTCTGAGGTTGTGGTAGAGTTAGACTTGTAGTTTGTCCACGTTGTAGAATCTCCATCTCTTAATAAATCACTAGAGACACCGTCAATAGTCATTGTTATATTATCTACTTTTTGTGTGTGACCAGTAGTACCGGCAGAATTGCTAATTATATTGTTATCGCTAACTATCAGTAAATAAACCTCTTTGTTACCGCTAGCGTTTAAAGGTAAACTACTAACATCTATAATTATTTGGTCTCCAGATGTTAAAGTGTCATTACCAGAATTAAACTCTATATAACTATTTGAGCCACCAATTGTGTCTAAATCATAAACGCTAGTTTGCATATTAAAACTTGGTTTAGTAGGTAACAATGGATGCGTTCTATACGGATCGTATCCAACCGTTGTTGAGTAAGACTGACCCGCGGCCTGAGTACCTTGTCCAGTAATAGCGTTACTTAATCCTACCCTCACCGTACCTATTCCTTTACCTGTCGCAGCAGACGTAGATAACCCATCAGCGTTTAATACAGCTTCTGTTGCTTCTGCATTTATTTCGATCAATTGCCACACCGCATATTGATGACTAAAATAAGTATGAACCCCTGAAATAGTTCTAGTGTCATAATGATTTGTAAATATCAATTGATTTAAACTATTTGTTTCTACTTTATCCGTTCCTAATTCGATTCCATTGTTTGTTTTAGTTATTTTGGCTATAGAATGTTCCCAGTTGGTAGATGTTAAAGAATCACTAAAATCAGCGTTATCTATAAAAACAGCTTCTGTTTGATTATCGAAATCATACCCACCATCTGCGTATTGTTTTATTTTAAATGGATTAGAAGTAGAGCTTATTGGATAAAGTACGTGTTTCTGACCCCCGTCTCCAGACCAAGATATCTTAGTGTAGTTAACGTAGTCGTGAGGTAATAACATTGTGTTTGAAGGGGGTAAAACTATTTCTTGAGACTTTATAGATTTAAAAGTATCAAAAGATAATTCCGCTAAAGCTCTCTTTGCGTGAAAAGCAACATCAGTTCTACTAGTTTTGTTTATTATTTTATCTTGACCAACATATATAACCATAAACTGACTTATAATATCATCTAGCGATGTAAACTGATAATTACCAAAATCCGAAGGATCATTATAGTAACTATTTTGTGACTGTTCTAATATTCCCATTTGTTATTGTTTTTCTTGTTGTCTATTTTGATTGTCTTCTGATGATGTTATTTGGTACATACCGTCATCTTGTAATGTTATACCAGCTAAAGATAATATTTTTAAAACCAACTCTGTTTCTTCTGATGGGTGTAGTTCAAAATCTTGATGATCGCTAGCTGATTTATTGTACAATGCCTTTTCTCCAACTAAAATATAAGTCCAATTAGCTTTTTTAGGTTTTCTAATATAAGTGATAGAGAAAGATGTTGGAGTTATTGGGGAGAAGTAAATACTATTACCTTTTAAAACGTACACTGGATTGCTCGCTGAAGCTCTAGTAAGTGGACCTAAATTCATCATTCTTAATTCTTTTTCAGAAACTCTTTCAACTAGAATATGTTTTCCGTTATTATTATATCTAACAGTACTTAATCTATATACTTCATTAGGTATTGTTCCACCTCCATCATAAGTAACATCAACGTTACTTGCTTCAAATAAACCAATTTTTTCTTCTAATATATCCACCATGTCAGCATGGGTAGTACTGTTTCCAGGTGTTCTTAAAAATTGATTTAAATCGTAGAAGTACTGCTCGAATATATCCATTTGTGCTTGGTTAGCATACAAGTTAAACTCTTGAGGAGTTATATATCCTCTCTGTTCTTTGTTGGCTAACGTTAAAACTCTTTGATATATTGTATCTATACTTACCATAATTTCTTTTTAATTTGTAGTTTACGATCGCCCCGTAGGGCGACCGCTCTACAGTTTGATTAATTATTTAATCTTTTTTCTATATTGGAGTAAATCTCCATTCCTTCATCAGTCTTAAACCAAGCGGCTAAAGCTGAGTATGGATGCTCATCATAAGGAACCGTCATTAACTTTCTTTCATTAGATCCCCACATAAAGTAACGTTGGTCACTAGAAAGTCTTAATATACCCATTTCCGTAGCTTTAATACCAAAGTTTCTAAGTATAACGTTTTCGTCATCAGCTAACTCTATGAACAGTTTAGGGTTCTTTTTAGCGAATATAAGTAAATCACGTTTCAACTCCTTAGAACTCATCTCTGATACCTTAGAACCTGTCTCAACACGCATAATAGCTTCTGCCATATCAATATCCATGTTTCTAGCTGCTAACAAAGCGTCTGCTTCCATTTCTAACACCTCCATTTGATCTTCTGCTTCTTGAATTGGCTTGTACTCAAAGTACATAGAGTCTCTATCCGGATGGTATAAAGACAGTAACTTTTGTAAAGTTTGTTTGTTTCTAGGAACATAAAGAGCTCCATTTCTAAAAACAATGTGACCTAATCTATGATCGCCTTTCATTTCGTCAACAAAGCAAGTTGTTTGGTTTTCGCAATACTTCAGTTCTCTTTCGTAACCTTTTTCTTCGTCAAAGTAATAAACATTAGCTGCCTTTAACGTTCTAGACAGTGGTCTTTGTCTCCTGGAAAGATAGTAAACTCTATCTTTTATTTCCCATGTGTCTTTTGGTGTTGGTAATGGTTTTTCCACAACCCTTGTTTCAACTTCTTCGAAGTCTTTTTCTATTAAAGGTTCTACAACCTTTTCTGTTTTTTGTTTTTTTGCCATAATATAATATATAATAAAATTAATAAAATAAAAAGGCCGAGGCCGAAGCCCCGGTCTTTTAATATAAATGCTTACTTCATTAACATAAAGTTGTTAGCACCTTGTGTAATTAAACATCTCTCAGTTAACATGTGAATCTCCATTGCGTCTAAAGCAGACGTAGCAGCTCCAACAGAACCAGTAACCCAAGATTTCATTCTTCTATCGTCAGTTTGTGAAGCTCTATATCTAACGTGTAGGAATGGACGTCTCATGTTTTGACCTACTTGTTGATCATAAACAGTTGATGTACCAGCTGGAATTACAACCCCTCTAATAGCATCAGATCCAGCAGTAGCGTTAATACCACCTCTAGTTGCTAAATCGTTTAAGTATCTAAAGTCAGACTTGTAGAAGTCATAAGAACCTCTTCTGAAACCAGAGAAACCTAAATTAAGAGCCATATCTTCAGAGTTTTGGAACACACCATAAGAAGTACCACCAGCTCCATAAGAGTTCATTGAAGCTAACATATCGTCCATTGCAAGAGACGTAGCTCTGTTAACAAACATCATGTTTTCCTCAATAGCACCTTGCTTATCAAACTCAGCTAAGATAGCATCAAATTCAGCTAAATCAGTAGCAGCGTTAACACCAGTAACACCAGAAGTAACATTACCTCTATCTTCAATAGCAGCAAATAAACCTTCAGTACCAGCTAACGCATCTGAAGAATAACCTAATTCACCATCAACATTAGTTGAGTTAGAACCTTTAACGGCTTCTAACATAGTCATCTCTAAGTAATCAGTAAATCTAGCTCTAGTGTCAGCTTCAGCTTTTAAGTACCATAAGTAACCAGAAGCACCCATTTCAGAAGCAACTTCTACCCAACCAATTCTAGACGCGTCAGAACCAGAAACACTATAAAAGTCTTTCATGATAACTGGTTTGTTAGAGAATGATTTGAAAGTAGCCTCGTTAGAACCTCTAGTAGTAGATCCATCGTAATTATCACCTTTCTTAAATTCAGAACCGATAACTAATAAAGTACATCCACCAGCTGTTTCAGCTAAAGCAGCTAAAGTATCAGCGTTGTAAGCTCTAAGACCAATAGTGTTACCACTAACCGCTACAACCATAGCTCTAACAGTAACTCCTGGCGTTGATAATAAAACGATATCGTGATTTCTAACACCGTGTAAGTCACCAACAGCACCTCCATCAGCACCGAAACCGTCAGCTAACACGTTTCCATCAATATCAGATGTTACTGTAAACGAACCTTTAGCACCCGAAGAAGATATATTACCATCTTGATTGATTGTACCTTTAAGTGAGATATGTAATCTCGATTGTTCAGACCATACAACTTGATCAGCTGTCATGCTCTCTTCAGCTCCAACTTGAGATAAGAATCCAGAAATAGTTCTAGGTCCGTAAATCTGAGCTTCTTGCTCCATTAGATCTGGTAAATATTGTTGCGCCCAACCTTGTCCAGCTGTTGACGCTAAGTCTAGATAATTTGTAGAAAATGTTTGTTGCTGTGAACTAGGAACACTATTCAAATTATCACCTGCAGTAATTGCCATAATTTTTAATTTTTAAATTGTTATTTGTTTTTGATTTGAAACTTATAACTTGGACCGGTACTATCTAATGCTCTAACTTTAATCCCGCTAGTATTTACGTTTTCAGTAAAAGACTGTCTAGGATCCATACTAACGTTTTTAGCGTTAGCAATACTTTCTTTTAAAGCATCAGCTTTTCCTTGCTCGTAAAAATGATTTGCAATAGCATCTGGATTCATGGCTGTAAATATAGATTTATGATAACCCTTAGCGTCTTTCATTTGTTTATTTTTGTCAAGAAACTTTCCTACAAAATTATTAATGTCGCTTTGTGTCTTTTTAACCTTATTTGCATCCTTTACATTGAATCTAAACCTCTTGTCTCCGATTTTATATTCAAAACCTTTGAACTCCTCAGAGAAAACGTTGTTGGTTGCTTTTTCAAAAGCAGATCTTTGTTTTTTACCAAGATCTTCATTTTTACTACTCTCTTCGTTATAAGTGTTGTAGAAATCAATTGCTTCCCGCTGCTCTATAGTGAGCCTCGACCCGCCTTTGATATCTTCGTAATATTTGGACTTTAAGCCGTCCAGGTGCTTTCTAGCGTTGGCAACTTGCTCTTTTAGCGCTAGTTTTTTTCTTTTAATATCTTTATTTTCATCTATCTCTTCGTCATAAGAAAATTGGTCTTCCATTAAAAAACTTATTTCTTCTGTATCTAGATGTGGTTTAGTTTGTTTATAATACTCGTAAAGTAACTCTTGATTATCTAAACTACTGTAATCCTTACTTAACTTAACGTAATCAGTTAAATCTCCACCGGTTTGATCCATAAACTCCATCAATTTTTCAATGTTTTCAGGGAGTTGATTTCCAGTTTCTATAGCTTCGTTTATTGCTTCTTCAACAACCTCTGCAACCTCTTCTACTTTTTCTTCTACATCTGTTACTTCTTCTAAGACTACATTTTCTTGTGTTTCTTCTTTCGGTTGTACTTTTTCTTGTTCTTGTGGGGTGTCGGTGTTTTCAACGATCTCAACCACTCCTCCGTCGTCAGTGTTATCGTTTGTAATTTCTTCTTTGGTTTCATTAGTTTCTTCTTTAGGTTGGTTGGTTTCTTCTGGTTTTTTATTTAAGTCTACTTTAACAACATTATCGTCGTCCTTGCTTTTAAACTTACCCATGTCAACTTTAGTAACGTTTTCTTTTACATTGTTGTCTACTTGTTCTTCAGTAGATTTTTCGTCTACTTTTTTCTTTTTTGCCATAATATAATATAATAATAGTTAATAATTTACCTACTTAGGACCAAAATGATTTAATCCCATGTTTCCTAAGTTATCATTACCGGATGATTCGAATGATTTAGGAGGTAGTTTTTTGTCTTTTTGCTCCATAAGTTCGCTTTGTTGTGAAGCTTGTATTTTTGTTCTTTCGTCTTTACGATCTTCTTTTTTATTTTCTCTTTCTACAACAGTTTGCATATCCATTTGTCTTAATTGGATATTATATTGAAACTCTTGTTCCATTAGTTGTGATTTGATTTGAGATTCTTCTTGTAGTTTTTGAGAGGATAGTTGAGCTTTTAATTGCTCTAGTTGTTGTTGCATTTGAGCGTTTGCTTGATTTTTCTGTACCTCAGCTTGAGCGGCCGCTTGTTGCGCTTGAGCGTTTGCCTCTGCTTGAGCTCTCATGTTTTCTTGTTGCATTTGTTGGTCTTTCTCTACCTTCTTTTTTCTTCTTAGTTTTAAAACTTGATTAGCTAACTTAACATTTTTAATGTTTCTAAGATCTATAGCGTCTTCTAAGTCTATACCTTGTTGCGATAAAGCTATTTGAATATTGTTTTCTAACATTTGCTTCTCTTCTTCATCTGGAGAAAGCTCTATAAATATACCAAAATCATATAGGTGTAATTCAGACATTTCTTCTAATGTAGCTACGTTGTGTACTCCAATAGCGTTTATAAAAGCGTTTCTTGTTGGAGAGTATTCTATAATGTCAGATATTCTAAGCGATAAACACTCGCATATACTTTGTGTTATAAATAATCCCGCTTGCAATATGTGTCTTGTAGCTGTGTTTGAATTTGCTGCGGCTAATTTTTGTACGCCTACTAAGGCCTTAGCGTCTGGAGTAGAACCATCTCTAGCTTCGTTCAAACCGGTTACGTCTCTTATCATCTGCATGTAGTAATTATAATTACCTATAAGAGCTTGTAATTTACCTCCTCCAGCGCCATTAGATATTTCTTGTATTGGCACTTTTCCAGAATTCATTTCACCGTCAGAAGTCATTGATCTACCTATAACGGAACCTGTTTGAAAAAACATGTTTAACGCTTCTTGTGGACTGTAGTTTGTACCATTACCTAAATCTATTTCAGCAAGTCCATCTGCGTCAAGATACACACCGTCGGGTACCATACGAGACATCACTTGCTGTAATTTTAAGTGTGTGAGCTGTATCATATCAGCAAAACCAGTTATACGTTGTACTAAAGAATCTATTTTTCCTTTGTACATTCTAGGCGCTACAATAGAATAATTCATTTTTACTTTAGTAAAATCACTTTTTGGGCGCATCATGTTTTTAGACATTTCCCATTTAAGTAATTTATCTGTACCAAGCACCATAGCCCCTTCGTATAAACACTCTATAGATCTATGCATCTTACCAAAATTTCCCTGCATATCCTCAGGCGGATTATAAGAGTCGTTTTTAGCTATTGCTTTTGTTGCTCCAGATCCAGTTTCTTTAGTTTTATAAACTTCATTCATATACGTTTTATAATTAAAATATAAAACTTGAACTTGATTGTTGTCTACCCTATTGTTTTCACCAGCTTTATTGTTGTAATGCTTATGGTTATTTTTTTTGTTATTTATTTCCTCTAAAGCTTTGTGATCTAAATGTGGAAATTGTTTAGCTAATTCGTTTATCGGAATTGTTTTTACCTCTCCCACGTAGTATATATCATCAAAGTATGGAGATTCAGTATAAGAATATATTAAGTTAGTTGGATCAACGTAATCAATAGTAACACCTTCTGAGGTGTTAAAACCAGTCTTTACAGCGCCAATACCTAAAACCGTTAAGTCTCTATAAAATCTTTTTTTAATTAACTCGTAGTTGTTACCGTCCATCAAAACGTTTATAGCTTGCTCTTCAGCTATTTCTACAGCCTGCTTGTACGTCAACTGCATGTGAAGTTCTAACTCTTCTTCTGATTCCGGAAGTTTTTCAGGATCGTTTTCATATAAATTAACACCAAAGGCCTCTGCTGTGAAATCATTCATTTCTTGTGTAGCCATGTCCGCGATTATAGATTCCATATACTCGGTTCTTTTTTTAACTCCGTATGGATCTTGAGAATAAGCTTTAACATCGTACATTCTTTCCGCTATACCGTTTACAACGATATCAACGAACTTAGGAATTACTGGTACTGGCGTCCAGTCCAAATTTAAATAACTTAAGTCACCGTTTATAGACAACTCATTTTTATATTTTTGTATTGATTGATTTCCGCTAGCGTATAATCTTAAATTGTGAAAATGATTTTGTGATGAAGAATATCTATCTATACCGCTATCAACATGAAACCATTCGGATTCTATTGCCCTACCAACCTTTAAGCCATAATCATAACTTATCTTTTCCGCATCCGAAACAACTTGACTTGGAAAATTACTATTTGCGAAATTATTCATATTTATTATTTATCATTTTAGAAGTGTTACCAGTGTTGGAATACTTAGCTATGTTTATATTTAATTTTTGTTTTTCTATTTTTGCGTTAGGAGCGTATAAATGCCTGTTGCAAGCCATTATAGCTAATCCCGAGCTTATAGAGGCGTCAAACTTTGTTCTTTTTGTTATATCAAATCTTGCCCAATCATTAAGCGTTGTGTTAAAGTTTATACTACCGTACTTACCGTCACCTAAATGCCCAACGTTGCTTTGTATATACATTTCAATAGCTGCGGCGTGAGCCTGTTTAATGTCTTCGCTTGAGTTAGGAATACCACCTATTTCTTTTTCAGCAACAGAAAGTTTATTCCACGTTCTATCAGGTCTGTTCATGGAATAACCTCTATAACCTCTTCTTCTTAAGTAATACAAAAGTCTAGGTTTGTTATTCTCACAAAGCATAGGCATACCATAAAAAACTAACGCCATTAAAACATCTTCAAAAAATATATCCGCAGTTTGAGGTCTAGCTAAATATTCTAAAAAAAACGTACTAGGAGGAACGTCCTCCATTGAAAACTTTGTTAAACCGTGTAAAGCGCCTTTAGATCCTTTACCATCTACTGTTCCTGATATATCGTAACTATCACAACCAAAAGCACCCATGTGTTCGTTCGCTGGATACTTTATACCGTTTTTTATTACAATCTTATTTTGCAAATGTTGGGGTGGAAACCAACTAACTTTAAACCTTCCTTTTGGATCCGGGTAGAATATAACTTGTGAATCTTTTATTCCGCTAACCCACTGAAAGTTACCGACACTTACTAAAGAGTCAGCGTTAACACCCTCGTTGTAATCTATTTGCTCGTATATTTTAATTAGATTAAATATAGAATTTTTAGCTTCATCTCTAAACGCGTGCTCTGTAGTTCTTGGAAACTGTCTGTAAAATTCATTTAACCCGTCTTGATCAGATTTTAATCCTTCAGCTTCGTTGTTCCAATGCTCTATTATACCTATATCTATTAGTTCGTCATCTGGTCCGAGGACATCATGATCCGGACTATCGAAGACTGGATATCCGAATTGGTCAATAAATCCTTCATAGTTCCATTCCATTGGAATAAAAAGAGAATATAAACCAGACTTTGTTTGTCCATTACGGTTCCTTGAGGTAACGTCTGAAGCATTGTATAGTTTTTTAAAGTTGTCTCCTCCTTTGTCAAGGGCGTTAGAAGTTGAGCCCATCATACATTTACCAACTATCCTACTACCTAATCTTAAACAAGTTTTTGTAACCCTCCAGTTGTTTAATATGTTATCAGGTCTTTCCCATTTACCACTTTCGTCGTGAACTAACAACGCTAGTTTTTCCCCATCATAACTATTGTCCCCCGTATTCTTCCAATCGATAGTTGTATCTAATCCTTTAATATCTTCGAGCTGTTCATTCGCCGTAATTTTCTTTCTCGTAAACTTGCTAGCTGGTACTCTATACGCTAGTTCTGACTTAGGTCTATCCATACCATCTTGGATAGGTTTGAAAAAGAAAGGATAGTTAATTGATATAGGTACTACTTTATCTGTAAACATTTTCTTTGCGTCAGCACCTGATTTTGATAGTATACCATATCTACTATCACTTGATATAGTTGCTAAATTAACTGTTTCCGCACTTGACATAAAAGAAAATCCTGATCTACGGTTTTTAAGGTAACACATACCGTAACATCTTTTATCCGCCTTGCAAGCTTCCCAGAATATATAAAACAATCTATTTGCCTCTCTATAATCTGGAGCTCCAACGTCAATCTTGCTCCATTGTAAATACATATAGTGCGTACCAGTTATCCAGGTTGGTTTACCATTGTTCATAAACCAGAAACCCTCCTCTCGTCGTTTAAATTCTTCGTCTATGTAATCGTACCATTTTTCTTTGCTGTCTTCCGGATAACTCCTCCAGTCGAATATATTTTTAATCCTTTGTAACTCTTTGGGGTACTCTTGTTTCACCCATTTGTTGCTCTGGTGTTTGTATACTTCTTTAGGTGGTTTAGGTAGCGCTATAATTAAATTTTGTATTTCTATAATCTCACCTATTACTCCGTTGTGAGATAATACTATTAAATCGTGTTCTTTGTTGTAACCGTACTTCCACTTCTTACCTCTGTTCATTCTGGTAATAGTGGTTCTTTTTATTGGTTCGACTACATTAACTAAACTTTGCTTGTACATTACTTAGATCTACCTTCTGCGAATCCTTTAAAGACTTTTTTCTCTGCCTCTTCAGGTGTTTTGCCCTCAAGCAAGTTTTCTTCTTCTTGGATTCTTGTAAGTATTTCGAATGCGTCAAATATTGCTAGTTTTTTAGTAGCCGCCGCGTTTTTCAATCTATCAGCTGATATATCATCGTCTGAATCTACAATAGGTTCTTTAGCAACCTTAATCAACTCTTCAACTGCTTTTTGCCCAGCTTGGATTATATTCTTCTTCGTTTCCTTCGTATTCATATTTAATTGTAATAAATTTAGTCATAACTCTATATAGTCTTTGTCCGTCAATCACAAACTCATAAGTTGAAAATGGCGTAAAGCCTATTAAATCTCCTTTGTTATACACGCCGTCTGTATACTTAACAACACCTATGCAAGCTTCTTCTTTGTCAACTCCAAGACAGTTTCTATCTTTAATTGGCTGTACGAAGCAATATCCCTTAGGAGCTTTCCACTCGCCGTTTCTTTTGTATAGATACACTTGGTCTTCTTTTACAAAATAAGTATCTTCGTTAAAATAACTTCTACTATTCTTTTCATCACCCCTAACATCATGCCAACGTCTAAACACATTGTGGTGTGTTATAATAGTATCTCCAGGTTTTATTTCTGTTTCAAAAGCTGTAGGAACTGATTTAACAATAGCTTCTCTATTTACAAACTCATGATTGTAAACCTCAGTGTTAAGAATAAGATCTTTATCTCCAACTGTAATGGTATTGTTATATCTATTTCCTTTTGGCTCTATAACAAAGTCAAAAGGCGCTTTCACTAGTATTCTAGATTATATTCTACAGATACCGCCATATTCTTGTTAAAGTCTTTCCACGGTAGGACATCTTTGTTTTTCTTAATATAAATAGAGTATTTATCTTTCTCCTCTATAATATCAGATATTGTATGTCCACCATAAACTTCTTGACCAACAGCGTAGTGCATAGCGTCGTTTTTGTAGTCTTTACCTATAGTAATCTTTCTAATTAGTTTGCTCATCTTTCTTGTGATTTATAGTACCATCTTGAATATTAATATCAGCTGTACCATAAGTCTTTTCAAACTCGACTTGCATTCCACCTAGTTTTTCTTGTAACTGTGCAACGTGGTGTAAAAGATTGTGTTTCTTACTTTCTATAGATCCAATTTCTAATTGAGCTCTATTGATGTCATTAATTACTGATTGTACTTGATTTAATTCTTCGTTTGTAATTTTAGAAGGTTTTTCAGCCTTCAACTCTTTGATTTTCTTTGTTGTGTTCTTTGCCATTTTATTTAATTTAATTATTATTATTTATTTTATCCGCCCCAAGACTCACACGATAATATTAGTGTGATAGGGCTAACGTTGTAAAGTACGTCATCGTCAGCTATAGCATCTACGTTTGCTTTTGTTAAAGTTATTTGAGTTGCCGAGTCAACAGTTTTAATAGTACCAAGCACAGCGTCATCAACAGCGTGTATAACATCACCTGGAGCAAAACATAACGTAGCATCTTTATCTGCTATAGTTATCACTGTTTGTGTTCCAGCTGCAAAATTATCTTCGTTTACTGTTGCTGTAGTTCTAAAATCTAAAGCACCCTTAGCTACAGCCGCTACGTATAAATCACCATTAACTGGTATGTCTAAACCTGATTTCGTAGCTACGTTCAAATATATTAAATCTCCGTCATTAAAGTCGCCAGCAGCAATAGGTACATGCCCGCATAGATTATTAAACCAACCTGGAGTATCTACAGCCGCCCCTGTTGTTCCTAAAGTTACAGGAGCTACATCAACACTAACGTTTACACCGTCGTTAGGCGTTGGGATATGACTTGTCGCAAAGAACAAATCAATACCTACCATTGTTTGATCCGCTCCATTAGTACCTCTAACAATGCATTGAAGCCCACTTATTGAAGATACTTTTCTCGCATCTATTTTATGCCAATCAAAAAGTATTTCAGTATCCGCGTAAGCAGCGGCCTGTATACTAGCCGGCATAACCGGGTTTACTCTTTTGTATATTTTACTCATTATTTTTTTACTTTTTCTAGTGATCTACCGCCGAAGTAGGCACCGATCACGGTTATTAATACTAATTGCAATAAGTCTACCCAAGTATCTTTTACTTCAAAAGCAATAACACCAGCGTCAATAAATATCATCAATACTGTTGATACTACTAGAAATATAAGAACTAGTGGTCTTATGTTTTTTGATAACCAAGAGTCTGAATTCATATCCATACCCCATCTGTTTGAAACCTCTTTTTGCATTTGAGCTTCATAACCCATTATCATGTCTTTGATTTTCTTTTCAGCTTCAAGCTTTTCTTCTTTAGAAGTGTGTAAGTTATCTATAACTCCACCTACACCTTTTACTAATTCTGTTGCTCCTCCACTAAATATTTTTCCTAATATATTCATACGTTTTGTTCTATTCCGTTATTAGCATCGTCTTCCCAAGGGAAATTTGGATAACCAGCGGGTAACCATTCTCCTTCTACCATTATCATGTCTTCACCTCCTATATTTTGTCTAGGATAAACAACGCCGTTAAATTTAATGTGATCTTCCGCATAAGACAATTTGCCAATTTTTATATCTGTAGCATGTCTCATTTCGTGATTTATTATTTCTTTTTCGTAATCGCTTCCTGGTTCAACTAATTCATTTATGTATATACTGCCGTCCATATTAGCCTCACCCCCAACACCTGGTTCTAATTTTTTTCTAATAATAGGTACTCCAGGTACAGATATACTAGAATCACCTCTTTGTTTATTAAAGGAAAGTTTAGTTTTAACTTCTCCACCAACAGCATAATTACCTCTTTCTGATCCTAGTTTAAATCCCATATTATCTGTCTTTATCTTTTATCATATCATCTATAGATTTATTAAAAACCTTATCTGTATATGTTTTATTATTATAAAAAGTACTTCTCTCTGATACTGGTAAATCTTCTTCACCTAACAATACTCTATATATTCTACTAATTAACTGAGAACATTTAAACGATGTTTTAAATACCGAGTACTTTATTGTTGTTCTGTTTCTGTGTCTCCAGGTTTCTATCCAACCTAACCTTCTTAGTTTCTCCCAACGGTTCTTATCCCAACTCATGGTATAAGTACCATCTATAAACTCTTGTCGTGTAAATCTTCCTTTACAATCTAAATAAATTAATAATTCTAAATCTGCATCTGTTAACCCGTAA
>Ga0209337_1002354_pt1 | contig 13723 bp, 23 predicted proteins | sample LinPmetageLP53_FD_184044 | JGI IMG/M metagenome (GOLD analysis project Ga0209337, IMG submission 184044) | Marine viral communities from the Pacific Ocean - LP-53 (SPAdes) (version 2) | ecosystem: Environmental > Aquatic > Marine > Oceanic | place: Pacific Ocean | collected 2010-02-08
CAGCTGAGAGTATATACTATACAGGTCTCAGCATACATAACAAAAGCTTTATATAGTCAGTTGTTATGGTAGATTATCAAGGTGATTAAATGAACAGAACAGAACAAATCAACAGTCTTATGGATGCCGTAAAGCATTACCAAAAGACAGGTCAGCACAAACAGGTAAGTATTCAATACAATCCTGAAAACAGAACACAATTCGACTTTGCTTCTTGGAAGCACAGTTCTGATGGTGATTCAGTAAGAAAAATCTTACCCGAAGATATGCACATATCATCAGCCGGTAAGTTCTATGTCACAGGAAAAGACAATAGATATAATCTAAAACAATATAGCTCTCAGTTTGGACAACATGTTCGAGCTTACAGGCTAGATAGATTGGTGGTAAAATGAAACAAATAAGCAGTATAAAAAGAATAAGTGAATACAAGTCAGTATATATTCCAGATGTAATTTTGGAAGACATGAATATGGATGCCGGCGACAATGTCGTTTGGTTCCAGAATGATGAAGGAAACTACCTCATCAAGAAAGTTCAAGTGGATATACTAGATTAGCATGAATGAAATATTAGAGGGCTTTTTGAAAGCCGCCGAAGACGAGACACAAGGTTTGAACGTAGCATCACTTATGTCTGATGATGAACAATCAGAATGGGAAACTCTAGTTCAAGCAATGGATTCTATTGATATACTACACATAGGGAAAGATTTAGAGCACATCAATAAAAAATATCCTTTAGAGCGATGGCAAGAATTGTCTATACTTGCTTACGTTAAGGTATTAGAATTAATGATGCTAAAACTTAAAGAAGCCGAGAGTGCGATGGGTTTAAATCCCGACGAGCTGCCCCCAGTGGAACCCAAAACAGACATTTATACAGGGAGTATGTTCGGGTGAGTGACGAAGATTTTAATAGAGTTATGGATACATTAGCAGGAATGCTTTTTGGTCTAGGTTTTGGTATGATATTAGGAGTTTACTTTCTATGAAAATAACAAATTGTAGCACCTGTGGGTGCACATTAGCATTCGACTATGTTAGGTATAGAGATACTAATCAGAGCCCTTATTGCTACATATGTTATACGAGGCTCTTAATATGAATGAAAGATGGGAAGCCTTTAATAAGATATGGGCTAAAGGTAAACAAAATAAGATGGTTCAACGCTTAATGGAAAAGGCTAAAGTAAGAGGGTTGGAACCAACTGAGGAAAATTGCCGTGACTATTGGATGGGTTACATCCGATACTACACAGACGGCTGGACAGGGCAGGGTCATCATGTGAACCCACGTAAGAACAAAATAATCATGAAACAACTAAAAAGGAATCACAATAGTGACAATAGAAGAAGACAGAAAAGCGGAAGCAAACCATCACACAAAATGGGCAATAGACATCCGCAAAAGAAATGAAAGATTCGATGACGAATCAAATTGGTTTCCATTTGTTCAAAATGTGGAAGACATCTTAGAAAGAATGAATGTAATGTCTCAACGTTTTGATGATTTGGACAACAAGATTGGAGAAACAAAAGGAATGATAAAAAATCTAAGAAAAATATTAATCAAACTGGAGGTCATAGATGACAGATTTATCGTCAAGTGACCCCGAAGCGATGGCAGGCTTGGCAGCTGATTTAATGGCTGCTAAAATGGATGCAAGTAAGATGACACATCTTCTACGCATCGGGGCATTTCAAATGGAGGTAGCACCTAATGAAGATATAGACGTTAGGGCTTTCTTTAATGAAACGATAGATAAACTGATAGCAGCTTACGGAGAGAAGTTATTAGAAATAGATATCAAAACCGCAGCTATGCACGGTCAAATGCATGGATAATAAAGGAGATAAAAAATGACAGCAGCAAGTGGATTAGAACTACAAGCCGGATTGTTCCGGAACACAGATAAAAACGGTAATGTTTACTACTCAGGTAAATCCGAAGGTGGAGACGAATTCGTAATGTTTAGAAACACCTATTGGAAAGAAGGCAGTAACAAACCATACTTCAGATTAATGAAGCGCACAGGTGATGGACCAGCCAAATCCTCAAAAATAGAGGACTAATGTTCTTCCCAGATAAGAACACCGAACGCATGATGGACATGTGGGTTGATTTACTTTCTCATATTGAGAATGAGGACCGGCAGATGAGCTGGAATAGAACACATCCTAAGATAGGAACAGTTGAAGAGAGAGATGACTGTATAGTTCTTACCGCTGACCTTCCGGGAGTTGAGAAGAAAGACATAGAACTCTCAGTTAATATAGATAGTGTAGCCTTTAAAGCCACTACAGAAGACCGTGACTACGACTTCGGTCAGTCGTTTGACTTTGAGTTAAATCCATCAAAAGTAAAAGCAACCTTCAACAACGGCGTTCTTGATGTAACTATACACAAGATAGCCCCAACTAAAGGAAAAATAATTAAAATAGAATGAGTGAATATGATGATTGGAGGCAATCTACCAAAAGCGATAGAGTATGGTTAGAAAACTCAATGAATGCTTTGGGTCAATTTGCCTTCATAGCTCCAATCCATAGAGTAAAACACTGGAACCCTACAACCAAGAAACGAAACAAGTGCTGGGCTAAAGAAGGTGTATGTGTATTTTGTAAGAACAACACACCTAAAATCAATGAGTTTACTTACGGGTTATATATAAGCCAAGAAAGGCAAGTAAAGTATCTAACCCTTACAGTTGCTTCTCATACTCTTTGCCAACAGTTGTTCTCAAAGTTAATAGAAAAGAATGTAAACCCTACTGATGTTTTGTTTTCCTTCCAACAAGGTAAGATTAAAACTAATCTAGGTAGAGAAACTAATGGTTACGCTATTACTCCTACCGAACTTGATATATTTGTAGAGGAAAAGTTTAGACCTAGCCTATCAGATAGCGACGAACAAGCTTATACATGGGTAGTTCCACAAGAAATAGCAGAATATTTGAGAGATAAAGATGGAGAGCCTATGACAATGATAGATTTATATCTAATAATCAAGGAACAATTTCCAGCTATAGAAGATAAAGAGCTAAAGAAGTATGCAGTAAAACTATGTGAACATAATGTTCTCAACCTACTGAATGCGAGGAACAAATGGATTTAATGGAATGGCTTATGGTAGTGGCTATACTAGATGGACCTGTATTAGGTGTCCTTTATATACTATGGAGGAAAATAAGAAATGAAAAACTTTGAAGTATTTGACCTATTAAGATATTTTAGGAACGCAAAGAAAAAGGATGGAACACTCTTCCCTATTTTAGGAGAAGACGCTCTAGCCCTCACCTCTTCTTTATCTTATCTATTAGAAGATACCAACTTCTGTATCAAAGCATACAGCGGAACAGGTAAAACAGTGCTTATGGAAGCGATAGCAAACCTTCTTCCACCAAACTTCGTTCATACTGTAGAACATATGTCCGAAACAGCGATATGGTATGACCATGAAAAAATAAACGAAGCACGATTTATTATAATACCAGAAGCGCAGAAACTACCAGAAGGAGTGATGGAAGTCATCAAGACGTGGGCAGATGGCAGAGCCGCTACTCGCAAAGTAACAGATGTAACTACAAAGTATCCTAGAAGCCAAGTACTTAAATCTAAGTATGTTCTTATGGCGGTGGCAGTTGAGAACGACAAAGGAATTTCTATGTTTGATGCCGAGTTAGAAAGAAGATGTATGATTATGCACACTAACCCCACAGTAAAACAAACAGAAAGAGTTATTAAACATAAACTTCAATACTCAGCAGTTCCACAAAGTAATATGTGTGGTATGGATGATGAAGAAGTTAAAGCTTTAAGAAAGCATTTGATAACTGCTATACAAGAAAGAGACGAAGATGATGCAACGATTATTAAAAATCCTTGTGCTCCGTTCTTATTTGATGCAATACCATCAGCATTCCCTGTATCAAGGTCTAAAGTTCAATACTTACTCAGACTCATTTCAGCTATAGGTAGGTTCTACCCTCATGAAATCATGCGAACTGAGAGAGATGGTATTAAGTATGGACTACTAACACCCAAACATAATTGGTTAGGGCTTAGAATTTATCTTAACCACTTTGTAGAAGAGTGTTTACACATGCCAAGTCACGGAACAGATATATTAAAGTTGTTCCCTGAAACAAGGTTAGATAGATTTGGAATGGCAGATAGTGAGACAGTAAAAATGTCTGAAATAGAACTGAAGAAGGCCGCTAAAGCAGCAGGCTTACCCTTCACAAAACTAAAACCTGTAATATCAGGTTTAATGATGACTGGTTTCCTTGAAATGGATGACGATGGTAAAAGACAACTCTTTTATAAGAGTCCTTTATTAACAGAACCAGCATCAAAAATAAATTGGAATGATTTAATTGAACAAACAGAAGAGCTTATACGAAAAGAGTGGCCTGAAATATCTAGTGAGTACATCGGGCGCAATTGTGGCAGTGTTGAAATTGTTGACCCGTTTGACGGGCACCACATTATCGTGGGTAAGAGAGCAGAGGAAATAAAAACTAGAGAACCACCAGAGGGTTTTCCAACTATGTTTAAGTCAGCACACGATGCTGCCTTTGCAGACTATGAAAGTTTTTTAATGGCAGCAAAAGGAGACTATAATGAAGAAGAGTACGAAGCAATCAAATACTACTACATACGTGAAAACGCGTCTACCTAGAAGGGGCGAACAGTTGGCTGTTGTCATTGAAATGTCAGGTGGTTCTAGAATGAAAGCCATGTGTCAAGACGGTAACACCCGCATGGTAAGAATAGGTGGTAAACTCAAAAGAAGAATGTGGTGTCGCGAAAACGATTTGATAATAGTCAGACCGTGGATTGTACAAGCAGACATAAAATCAGATTTGGTATACAGGTATCTACCAAATGAGAGAAAGGCTCTCGCTAGAAAGAAATTAATACCTGAGGACTTGAACATATGGTAAATGGAACAGAAACAACATATACGGAATTTACCCGTAAAACAGCAAGATACCCTAAAAGAAGGGAAAAGGAATACCTAATGCTTGGATTAATGAACGAAGCCGGCGAAGTCGGTGGTGCATTTAAAAAAGAAATTAGAGATAGAATAGATAATACCGAACTCATCATCGATGAAATGGGCGATGTCTTATGGTACTTAACTAGATTATGTGATGTATATAATATAAAACTATCAGAACTAATGGTTAACAACATGGATAAACTATTCAATAGAATGACTCCAGACCAACTAAAGGAATATCATGACTAGCGTAATAGATAAACTCACCGTTAATACTGACGAAGAAAGAATGCAATGGATTGAAATTCTAAAGGCTGCTAGTGATTATCATTATGATTTATCTGGAGAGTTTGAACCTGAGGAGGGTGACGAAGATAAAGATGATATGGCATCAGTAGCTAAAATCCATAGAGCTTGGGGTACTGCAATACGAGATGCTGTACAACTTATAAACTTATGGGAACTAGAAGAAGAAGAACTATTGATAGGAACACCTACACCTAAACCCCCAGTAGACATTACACCAGCTGAGGATACAGTAGATGTCAATTGAACCACAAGGAACTAGGTCCACAAAACATGACGGGAGTGCTGCCTACCTTAGGAAGATACTCCATGTATTAAAAGAAATAAACGAGAAACTATGAAAGTACCACTAATAGGAAGCATAAACAAACGCACAATTAATCTTAAAACTAAGAAAATGATGGTCAAGATGTATAGGAACGGAAAGGCTGAGGCAGTGGAGTCACCATACTCACCCTACTTCTATACTGAGGACAAAGAGGGGGAGACTAAAAAGTTGGTAGCTTCAGATGAAACTATACAATTAAAGAAAAACCACTATATACCCGGAAAAGACCATGTACCTCCGCACGCACTCTATGATGGTGGACGTGAAACTTTACTCGAAAGGCTATGTATAGAACATCCTAAGTTCTTTGCAGACTACCCTAACGACAAAGAAGTTAAATGCCTTGTGTTTGATATAGAAACACACTCCCCCGACGGAAGATTTCCCTTTGGTGAAAACTATCCGATTGTAGCAATTGGCATTGTAACGTCTACTGGAGAACGCGATGTAATCCTATGGGATGGTAAAGATGACAAGAAATTGTTATGGGACTTTGCCCACTACATACAAGACTATGACCCTGACATTATAGCAGGGTGGAACCATACTGGTTATGATTTCCCACAGATAATGCACAGAGTTAGGCACCATGAAATTAATGAGTCTCAGTATAAGAAGTTTTTGAACCGAGATGGTTCTGATTGGGGTTTCGAACCTCCTAAGGACAATCGGGAATTAAAGATGAATGCTGGTGGACGCGTTCTATTAGATTTGTTAAGATGGGCACGACTAGACTATTCTTTGTCTGGCCTACCAAGAGGACTTAAACAAGTATCTCAAGCATTCGGCCTCAATCCCATTGAGCTCGACTTCGCCAACAAAACACTACTCGACTATCCCTTAGACGAGATTGAAGAGTATGTGCTATCAGATGTAGATTGCACAATGTTTATGTATAATCACTACTTCCCTCAAATTCAGTATGTAGCGGAAGTTCTATGTGTCCCACTAGCCACGTATGTCAATGCACCCAGCAGCTATATTACGAAAATATTGCAGGGGAGGAGCTTATTCGAGCAGGGCATAGTATCGCTTAATCGTAACAAAGAAAGACATCCAGAAATATTTAGGTTTGATAAAGGTAATTATCAAGCTGCTCACATACAATTGTATAGACAGGGTTTTGAAACTAAGAACTATAAATTAGATTTCAGTTCTTACTATCCCTCTATAGCCATGGCTCTCAACTTAGGGCCTGATACTACAAGGATAATTGGCTATTCAGACTACACTGATAAGCTAGAATATATAGATGGTGTTCTGTACGTACCGGATAACAAAGTAAACAAAAGACTTATGGTTCAAATAGACACTGACAGGAAAAGTTGTTTATATAACATGTGTAAACAATTTAAAGAAATGCGAAAACCTTATAAAGCTGGTACGTCTAAAGAAGACAAGAGCAAGTCCGATGCTCTTAAAATAATGGTGAATACTTTCTATGGTGCAAATGCTAATCCTTATATTTCTTACGGTGATATGGGCGTGGGTCTTACTATCACATCAGTTGCGCGCTTCCTCATTGTATCGGCTGTCGATATTATCCGTTCGAGACATGGAGAAGATGCTGTGGTATATGTTCATACAGATGGGATTAATACTAATGTGGATGTGGACCAACAGTGGTTAACTGGTAGACTACAACAACTATTGAAACTACAAATACCACACAGTGAATCAGAACATATCGATATGGATAAAGATGAATATCGCGAAGGAGTATGGATACAAGTAGGTAATTATATATTACGTAACATGGATGGCAGTGTCACCAAACACGGTAGCACTTTTAAATCGAAGAGTCGTTCTATATTCTATAATACGGTGTTAAACAAACTTGCGGATGCAAGGTTGGATAATACTGTTACTCGAGACTTTGTAGATAGATTATATAATTTAGAAGAATATAAGCTAGAAGACTTTATGATGCGTAGGTCATCAAACAGAGGCTATGATGAATATAAATCTGATACCGACCTGATGGTGAGTTTAATGAATCAAGGTAAGTGTATTGGTATAGAACCCTCTGAAGGAACCACTTACTTCTATGCTAAATGCAAAGAAGGGTTTACTCTAAAGGAAACGATTAACACTATAGATGCTATTGATTTAACATATTATTGGGATACAATAAGTAATCTATTAGTTAAGTTTGGACTTAAAGAGTACGTTAAGAAGAAGCCACCTATTACTATGTTAGATAAAAAACAACGAGAATTGTCAGAGTGGCTATGATATTCTATCTAGCACGCGTACAAGACACAGACGGTAACTGGTGGATAAAAACCGGAGCTACAAAAAACCCAGCTAAAAGATTTAATGATAAGAGACTATATAAAGATTGGGAATATATCCACATGCAACAATATGACAAAGTAGATATAAAGAATGTAGAAATGCAGTTTAAAGATTTACAGGTAGGAAGTGATTGGGCACAAACGGGTATACCTAGTCATTTTATGGGTAAAACAGAAGTAATGAAAGACGACGTTACAGAAGCGATGGTCTTAGAAAGGATGCGAAATATTAACACACCTACTAAAACTACCTTAGATGACTTCGAGGGATAGCTTTATATAGTTATAGGTGATATAAATACTACCCTTCGGGGAAGTGATATAATGGAAGAAAAGGAAAAAAAACCGTTGTCTGCCTTTTTGACAGACGCAGAAGTCAAAGTGGTTTGGCGTGAAGAAGAAAGAACTAAAGTTGGTAGAGGAATGATAACAAATGATGATGAGAATTTTGTATATCTCACTGGTCAGAAAGGAACCGTTATAGTTAATAAGAGAGATATCATTGCTATCAAGCAATAGGTAGTAGTTTATGACCGATAATATCAATAACAACTTCTATATAGTGGACAGCTTCCTTAATATGGAGATACAAAGAAATGAATAATGAAAAAAGACAACAAAGCTTATTAGAGATAGCACGCAGTAATAGCAAGGACATAACACATGAAACTCAATTTGATAGACCTAAGAAAGGTAAGTTGAGAATAATGCCAGTATCAGATAGCCCATGGGCACCTACTGGTTTCGGAACCAATACTAAAAATGTATCTTGTGTTCTTCATAAAGATGGACATCATATAGGCTACGGAGGTTGTCAAAACCCTTCACATAGTATATATACAACTACATGGCCGCTAGGACAAACTGAGAAGACAGCATATTTTGAAAATCTACCCATATTACACCCACATCAGGAAAGGTACGGAGAGAAGTCCTTTCCAGAATGGATAAAAATATTTAAACCAGATTTAGTTCTTGGTCATTTAGATTTCCAGATGTTTAAGCACATGACTGACAATAAAAAACCTACACAGGTTACGATGCCTTTATATAATGATAAAGGTATGTTATTCTCTAGGAAAGAACGAGCAGCTTTAATGAATAACGTATTTAAAAGCGTACAAAAAGGTAGTACATGGAAACTTGCTGTAGTAATACCTTACGACGGTGAACCCTCAGTTCCACAATGGCAACACCAAATTGATGGAATAGATTATGGGTTGGCTATGTCAAGATATGGGCAAATAGGTTTAAAGAAAGACTTCGATATAGATACTATATATATGCCCCATGGTGTAGATACTAATCTTTTCAAGCCCATTTTAAAACCTAGGTATGGTAAGTTAGAAAAACCAAACGTATTTATGGTAGGTTGTGTAGCTAGAAATCAACACCGTAAAAATATACCACGGTTAATAAAGGGTTACGCTCAGTTTGTGAAAAACAATAACCTAACACCTAAAGATACAAGATTAATTCTACACATGGATTGGAATGATACAATGGGTTGGAGAATACCAGAGTTCTGTGAACAATATGGTATTGCCGATTATTTAATGCCACCACTTATGCGTGAGCTGGATTCTGGTGAGTCGGTGGGTGAAGAAGAAATGGCTCATCTCTATAACTGTATGGACGTATTCATATTACCTACAGGTGGAGAGGGTTTCGGTATACCAACACTTGAGGCAATGTCCTGTGGTACACCTGTATGCGTTACTAATTATACTACTTCATGGGAACTTATTAAAAGTGAAAACCCTGAAGAAGAAGATATTCCTATGTTCCCTCTAGGGGGACACTATAATGATTGCGGTCCTAATGGACGTGACCATTTAGAAGAAGAAGATATCTGTGAGAGAGGTATATTACTACCTTATAAAGATATGTGGTGGGACACTCCTAATAGAGCAGCCCCCCAAAGAGCTATTGCTTCCGAGAAAGCTATATGTGAATCTATTCAGTATTACTATGATAATCCTGATAAAAAAATAGCCACAGGCAAAGCAGGAAGAAAGCAAGCAGTCGAACACTATAGCTGGGAAGTTGTAGGACAAAGGTGGAAAGACTGGATAAATAAAATAACACCGGAGATAAAGAAATGAATTTAGTATTTGGAATGGATGGCATCTTATGTACACCATGTAAAGACTACACTGAAGTAGAAAAGGCACGACCTCTAGTTAACGCTAGAGAATTTATGTTATGGTTAAAACAAAACGACCATAAGATAACTATATGGTGTAAGAGACCTAACTCTTTAGATTGGGTTATGGCAACCAAAGATTGGTTGGCTACAAATGATATACCCTACGATAGAGTATTGTTTGAAAGACCTTACAATCCAGTTATGGTAACTGAAACTCCACCTAATGCTAAATATTATAAGCATGATAATGATTTAAGTGTAGTTGCTGGTTTATTTGAAGATTGGAAAGAGGAATATGTTAGACAATCGAAATAGAGAAGCAGAAACCCTAGGTAGCGTTGGTCCCTTTGTTAAAGTAACATGGAATGATGCTGCCAGTACATTTAAAGAGTATAGGATTAATGCAGAAAACCCATCAGCACATCTTACGATTTGTGAAACTGTAGGTGAGTTAGTAGCCAAAGATGACAAAGCTTTAATACTAGTGATGCATGGGTCTCAATGCGATGGTTGTGATATCATGGCTATACCAAGAGATTGGTGTCAAAAAATAGAAGTATTGGAGAAAATTGGAGAATGTATTTCAGAGAGTTCGGAATCCCTGCAAGAATAGCCCGTTGCTATTCGGTAGATGATTTAAAAAACCAGATGTTAAAACATAATGGCAATAATAATTGCTATACTAGTGTTTATGTATTCGATGACAAACGTGAACTGAGAACAGTTAAAAGTACATGGGACAAAGTTGATTATGATACTGCTGTTATAAATACTATCTGGTTTGATTTCGACCATAACAAGGATGTGAATAAATGTTTAAAAGATATAAAAAAGTTTTTAAGGCAGTTCTGCAAACCTCGCCAAATTATCCCAAGGATATATCTTACAGGGGGGAAGGGCTTTCAAATGAACATAGACTTTCACTCCCATGTGGACTTATTGGATGGTTTGAAAAGAGATATGTTAAGAAGTTATTTAACCTACCTAAAGGAAGAGTATAAGCTAAGTACTTTAGACCAAGCTTGTATCAACAATAGTGTAGCGTGTTTAAGGAGAATACCTAACACAAAATATATAAGTAAAATAACTAAAGAACCTACTGGTGTGTGGAGTACTCAATTCTCAGTTGAAGAAATAATGAAACTGAGTATAGAAGAAATATATGGTATGGCTATGGATGGGCCTCGTGAAGAAGAGTTCGAAAGTAATAAAAGTGCTAAAGCTCAAAGACATTTTGTTACCTTCATGTGTGATAAATTAGAGATAGAGCATACTGTATCTTTAAGTGTAGCTTATATGCTTAGTAAAATCAATAACTCAGTAAGCCCTGTTAAGCATGCTACATATACCAATGATTATATAATGCCCTTACGTAAATGCATTATAGAGCTAATAGAGCGTAACATAGAGCGTGGACATAGCAGCCACGACGAGAATAAAGTAATAGGTATGGAGATGATAAATGCAGCATGCTCCAACCGTGACATTCATTTTGTATTCGAGAGTATTTATAGTGAGCCCGCTGGCGATTGGGGTTGGTATACTGACAATCCAGACGAGTCTGGTAGTATAATTAACAACATGCGAGAGAAAGCTTTAAATAGATATTCAAAGGATAAACTTATAGAAATGGAAATATGTTCAAGCGATTGTGCTTGTACATAGGAGAAAAACAATGGCAACATTAAAAAGAATAGAAAAACGTATGAACGAAGTAGAAAGTTGGGTAGCAGACTTTAATAAAAGTAACGGACCTAAACAAACAATGGACAACCTAAACTGGTTGGTAGGACAGACTAGAGCTATCGGAGAAAGAATGGGTAGAGCAGATGCAGAGATAAATGACATGAAGTCTGCTTTAGAAAGTAACTCTCAGATTGTTAATGCTTTCCTTGAGAAACACGATATGGTTATGGATTGGCAAGGATTCCTTGCAGAATTGGAACAAGAGGCTAAAGACAATGCAGAAAAATCTGCTGCTGAAGTACCTGCTCCAACGTTAGAACCAGAAGAATAATGGAAAAACGCGGGACGCCGCAAGAAAGTGATACCATGGTAAAAGATAAAAGTAATAAAAAAGTTGACGATGTCGTCAAAGAAGTAAAAGCTGCACCGAAAGCAGCCGCCGCAAAAACTATGACCGATAAGCACGGTTTCCTATGGGAGTTAGATGCTGAAGGTAATAAAGTAAAGAGGCTTTAATGAACGTTAAAGCACTGAAAGCACAGCTAAGTGATATGGGATTACCTACAAAAGGTAAGAAAGAAGAATTAGAAGCACGATTAGCAGACGCAATAGAAGAAGAAGTTATTGAAGAAGTAGTAGAAGAAGAAATTGCTGAAGAAATTGCTGAAGAAGAAGAATCACCCGTTGAAGAAGTTGCTTCAGAAGAAACCCCAGAATGTGATTGTGAATGGTGTATGCAAGGATTAAATTGTAATGGCACCCTAAAAAGACCAGACACACCATCTAGAGAATGGGACGTAGCCAAGTATGGTAAAAGACCTGATGGTGCATATGTCAGAATAGATGGTGCACATCTATTGGCAGATGGCAAGAAGATAGAAGAGTAGTGGCTCTTTTAACTACAGAAAGTCGATGCGAGTGTGAGGAAGAAAATCCTTGCACTTGTGGTCGGCGAGTATTGATTGATTTTAAAAAATAGAACAAGGCTTTTATAGTAGCCTAAACTATAATAATGAACCGCAAAGGAGTGGTATGATGTTTAAAAACGAAGTAGCAGAATTTATATATAAAAGAACGTATTCACGTTGGCTAGATGAAGAGAATAGGCGAGAAGATTGGCCTGAAACAATAGAAAGATTTTTAGGTTTTATAATTTCAGAAAGACCTGATATTCCAGATAAGGTAATTAATAAAATTAGAAAGTATATGCTAGAGTTTGCAGTAATGCCATCAATGCGTTTCTTGTGGGCCGCAGGTCCAGCAGCTAAAGCAGACAATACTTGTATTTATAATTGTTCCTTTGCTGCGATTAATTGTATTGAAGCTTTTGCCGAATGTTTATATGTGTTAATGTGTGGAACTGGATTTGGTTTCTCAGTTGAATCTAAAGAAGTAAGTAAGTTACCTACAGTACCAGCAATCAAATCTGGTCAAGGAATAGCTAAAGTTAATATAAAAGATTCCAAAGCTGGTTGGGCTGATTCAGTAAAAACATTAATGACATGCCTGTATAGTGGACAGAACATTTATTTTGACTATTCAGGGATTAGATTAGAAGGAGCTAGACTAATGACTATGGGAGGAAGAGCCTCCGGTCCTGCTCCATTAGTAAAGTTACACGATTTTATTCGTGAGACAATGCACAATGCACAGGGAAGACAGATAACTACACTAGAAGCTCATGACATATGTAACCAGATAGCAGAGATTGTTGTCGTCGGTGGTGTCAGACGTAGTTCACAGATTTCCTTAAGTGATTTAACAGACAAAGAAATGAGACATGCTAAGGATTGGCCTTTTCCTATTAAGAGAGCAATGGCAAACAACAGTGCTATCTTTAGAGAAAAACCATCGGCAGCTGATTTTCTTATAGAGTGGGGAGCATTAGCTAAGTCAGGTACTGGTGAAAGAGGTATATTTAATCTTTCCTCAGCTCAGGCTAAATCTCCTA
>Ga0209337_1002355_pt1 | contig 13721 bp, 13 predicted proteins | sample LinPmetageLP53_FD_184044 | JGI IMG/M metagenome (GOLD analysis project Ga0209337, IMG submission 184044) | Marine viral communities from the Pacific Ocean - LP-53 (SPAdes) (version 2) | ecosystem: Environmental > Aquatic > Marine > Oceanic | place: Pacific Ocean | collected 2010-02-08
AGAAGATAAGGGCGGTAAGAACCTTCACCTAGAACACCTAGAGGATGAAATCCTTAACTATGGTGTAGATGGTGGTCGTGCAGCTTTAAACTTCCTACGGTCGCTTAGAGATATGCTTGCTGGTGCAAATCGCAGTTCGGTTAACATGACAGTCAAGTGGGACGGAGCGCCTGCAATATTTGCTGGTGTAGAACCAGAGACAGGAGATTTTTTCGTTGCGAAGAAATCAGTATTTAATGTCAATCCAAAATTGTATAAGACAGACGCAGAGATTGATGCTGATTTATCGGGAACACTTAACTCAAAATTTAAAGTTGCACTTGCAGAATTTTCCAAGTTGGGCATCAAGGACGTTCTACAAGGTGACCTTATGTTTACCGATGATGTAGAATCAGAAACTATTGACGGCACTAAGTATTACACGTTTCAACCCAACACTATTGTTTATGCTGTGCCTACTGATTCTGCATTAGGCAAAACTATCAACAAAGCAAAAGTTGGTATTGTTTGGCACACCACATACACTGGTGATGCGTTACAGGATATGAAAGCATCTTTTGGTGCGAACATAACTTCACTTAACAAACAAACAAGTGTGTGGATGGACGATGCGACTTATAAAGATGTTGCTGGTAAGGCAACATTTACTGCGGCTGAAGATGATAAGATTACAAAAATACTATCACAAGTTGGAAAAACATTTCAAAAGATTAATGCTAATTCGTTAAGAAAGTTTCTAACAGTGCAGAATGGTATGACAGGCTCTATTGCAGGAGCTTCTCTCAAAACTTACATCTATTGCAGGAGCTTCTCTCAAAACTTATAACAACTCAAAGGTTCGTGCAGGACAGATAATTTCAAATCCTAATAATCATGCAAAGGGTTATGAGAAATGGGTAGAAATGTCAATTCAAAAACAAATTGACAAAGCAAAATCCGATAAAGGAAAAAAGAAATATACAGACATGCAGAAAGAGTATATGCGTGAGATTAAGAAACATACTCAGAACTTAATTCAAATTATTACTTTTCAAAATCTATTGGTTGATGCGAAAATGCAGATTGTCAAAAAACTAAATAGTGTAAAGGGTTTGACAGATACATTTGTAAAGACCAAAGATGGATTTAAGGTGACTAACCCAGAGGGTTATGTTGCTATTGATAGAGTAAGTGGTGGAGCGGTTAAGCTAGTAGACCGTATGGAGTTCTCGTTTAATAACTTTACCGCAATAAAGGCATGGGACAAATGAAGAATTTTAGAGACATAACAGAAGCAAAAGAAACTGCTGTTTTTACTTTTGGGCGGTTTAATCCGCCAACTATAGGTCATGAAAAACTTATTAAGAAGGTTTCTCAGGTTGCTGGTTCAGACCCATATTATATATATCCATCATTCACAACCAATCCTAAAAAAGACCCACTTCCTCATGCACTAAAAGTTGCGTACATGAAAAAGATGTTTAAGAAGTATGCAAAAAATATTATTGCAGATAAAGATTCTAAGACCGCAATTAATATCGCAGTAAAACTCTATGATAAAGGGTTTAAGAAGTTAGTCATGGTTGCTGGTTCTGATCGGGTTCAAGAATTTGACAAGTTACTTAACACTTACAATGGTGTTGAGGGAAAAAAACATGGTTTCTATAAGTTTGACAATATTAGTGTTGTGTCTGCTGGAGAACGTGACCCTGACGCAGAAGGCGTAGAGGGTATGTCTGCATCTAAGATGCGAGCAGCTGCTTCAGATGGTGACTATGATTCATTCAGTACAGGTATCCCTGCTACATTATCAGATACAGATAAAAAGAAACTATATCGTGATGTTCGCAAATACATGGGTATTCGTGAAGAACGGAATATGGGAGACATGTCTGACTTTGAAACTTTGCGTGATGCATACCTCGTAGGAGAAATTTGGAATGTGGGTGATATTGTAGAAGCAAACGATATTCGTGGTGAGGTTATTCGTAAAGGTGCAAACTACCTTTCGTATGTAGATGAAGATAACAAAGTTCACAAAACATGGCTACACGATATTATATTAGAAGATATTACCAAAAGAGATTTAGACCAGATTGAAAAATATGCAGATAAGTTATTTGGTGCGGTTGGTATTGATGTAGAATTTACACGCCATTTTATGGATAGAGTAAATGATGCTCGTAATAAAACACCAATCACAACATCTGAACTTGTGCGTTTGTTCAAACAGTCTTATAAAAAGTTTGGTAAAAAGATTGCAAGACTTGGCCCTGATGCTGAAGCAGTCATTAACGATATGAAAACTAATATCAATATGCCGTTCGTTCTTGACCTAAAAGGTGGAGAGTTAGAACTGATTGCAAAAACTGTAATGAGAAAGAAAGATTTTAAAACGTCTGGGCCTAAACTTGCATTTGAAGAATTGAGTGAAAGAAACTATCGTAAAGAGTACGATAATTATCAGGGTAGACCAGAACAAATTGCAAGACGTTCCTCACGAAACAAAGCTCGTAGAGTTATGGGTGACAAAACTAAAATGGGTATGGACGTTGGACACAAAGATAACAATCCATTGAACAACGAACCTGAGAACCTACGCAATGAAGACCCATCAAAGAATCGTAGAGAACCACGTTTGCGTGAAGAACCAAGAATACCTCGTAAAAAAGGACAACCAGCTGGAAGCGATAAACATTCTGATTTATACACAGATGAAAATCCTAAAGGAACAATTCAAGGTTTGGGTTTTAAAGATGTGGATACTGCAAAAGCAAGTGTCAACAAAATAAAAAACTCTGGTAAGAAACATGCTCACAAAATACAAGCAGCTATTGCAATGGAACAACGTGCAAAAGAAATGGGTAAGACCGCTGAAGCTGCTGTGTATCGTTCTTACATAGAGATGATGAAAAAGAAAACTAAGGAGATGGAAGAAAACCTTAATGAACTCAGTTCTTCAATTAATTGGGTAAATTCAGCCATTGCAAAAATTAGTCAGATTATTCACCCTAAAGGGTGGGACAATATTGTTAAAACTTATGTTGATGGTATGAAAGATGATGAACACAGAAAACACCCTTCAAAGTGGGCAGTCGATGTGTCTAAAAGATATAGGGATATTGATTCCCGAGCACTTATTAAATATATTAATACATTAGTTTCTAAGGGAAAAATACCCAAAGAATTAAAGGCAGAATATCAAATGGAAAAATACACATTTAGTGATTTAATGAAATCTATAGATGAAGTAAAACAAGACAAAGAGATTAAAGACAAAGAAGGCACACAACCAGCAAAGTATTATGCTGGTGATATGGCAAAGTCTACTAAAGATAAAAGAGATGCACATTTCAAAGCAAAGAAGTCTGGCCCCGCCCCTGGCGATTCGGGTGCAGAAACCAAACCATCTACACATACTAAGAAGTTCAAACAGATGTATGGTGAAGTAAAAGATCACAAAACGGATTATGAAACATTTGTAAAAATGTATTCGCCGTTGAATAAATCAGTGGATGATGCAAGTGCAAAATTGAAGAAGATTACAAGTAAGAATAGAGGTGCAATGGGTTTGACTGATCCTAAAGTAAAAGCCAGTCCAGAATTTAAAAAGGCAAAGGCAGAATATGAAAAATCAGTTGACCTAACTAAGAAATTTCTGAAGGGTGTTCCTAAAGATTTTCTGAAAAAGAACGCACAGTCAAGAAGGTTAAGAAGAGAAGAAGTTGAACTTGATGAGAAAAGAGCAAAAAAAGCAGTTGCTGGTGGTAAGGTTCAAAAACTTGTAACTGCACATGGATATTCATTTAAAGGTAAAAATTATAAAGAGATAGATATGGAGTTAGTAAAGATTGACAACTCCTCACAAATGGTTACATTTAATATTATTCACCCAGCAGAAATATTTGGGAATGAGATGAAAATTCCATTTAAGAATTTGAGGAGAGGTCGATATATGGCAACTGACACCTCAAAAATAAATAATGAAGTTCTTGGTAAAGATGCAGATCAAGGAGATTACATTGATGATTTTGCAAAGTCTGATTCACCACAGTTTAAGGGTAAGTCTAAAGAAAAACGTAAAGAGATGGCAATCGCAGCTTATCTTTCAAAGAATGAGTCTCTACTTGATAACGCCAATAAAATGTTAAGCGAAAGTGGTCACACTGATGTTGCATCAATGAAAAACAAAGTACAGATTGCAATGTCTGCTCTTCAAAAGATGCAAGGTGAACTAAGTAAACTTGGTGATGAAGATGATTTGCCTACATGGTGGACAAACAAAGTTGCAACTGCGGTATCTCGACTTGATGATATGTCAGATTATTTAGATACACAGGTAGAAGAATTTGAGTTAAATGAAAAGATTGAAGGTTTAGTAACAAAAGCAGAAAAGTCTGGTATGCCGTACGGTATTCTCAAGAAAGTATACGACAGAGGAATGGCTGCATACAAGACAGGACACAGGCCAGGCACTACTGCACAACAGTGGGCATTTGCAAGAGTCAATTCTTTTGTTACCAAATCTTCTGGAACTTGGGGTAAGGCAGACAAAGACCTTGCAAAACAAGTTCGAGGAGAATCAACTGCAACTGAAAGTCTTTGGGATAATATTAGAAAAAAGAAAGATAGAATCGCAAAGGGTTCTGGTGAGAAGATGAGAAAAAAAGGTGACAAAGGAGCTCCAACACCAGATCAAATAAAAAGAGCAAATGAAGAAGCATGTTGTGATGATTGTGATGATTTGTATGATCACGTTATCGCAGAAGCAGAGTATCAGGGTAAAAAAGTAAAACTTAATGATCCTATTAGAACGAGTGAAAACCCTAATAAGAAGTTTAAAGTATACACAATGGGCCCAAGTGGTAAAGTAGTGGTCGTTCGGTTTGGTGATCCAAAGATGGGTATCAATCGTGATGACCCCAAAGCAAGAGCTGCATTTAGGTCTAGACACAGTTGTGATGAAAAGAAAGATAAAACTACAGCAGGGTATTGGTCTTGTTTTCAATGGCGTGCTAGTTCAAAAGTAGACAATTAAGATTAGATAAATAGGTATAAAAGGGACGCAACTATGACAATTTACACTAAAACAATGAAAGAGGCATTGGAATCAATGTACATCTCTGAAGACAATGTTGCCATATTGCGTGATATTGTTAAAAGAAAATCAATAATGACATTAAAGTTTGCAGATGGTAAAATGAAAGTTGACCTGTTTACTGCATCGGCAGTAACGCAAGCACTTGATAAAGTCAACCCTGCAAACAAAGCAAAAATAACGAAGATGATTAACACTGGTAAGAAAGCAAACTTTATGAGTATTGCAAAGGTGGTTATGAAGTCTGAAAATGACCCAGAGATTGAAGAAGAAGTTGAACTTGATGAAGCACAAAAACTGTTTATGTTTAAAACAAAAGCAGAAGCAGAAAAGAAAGCCAAAGAAGTTAAAGGCAAAGTTCTAGAACTCAAGAAATCTTTCGACAATAATTTGTTTGCAGTACTTCATAAAGATTTAATTGAAGAAGAAGTTGAGATTGAAGAGGGTAAGTATTTAAAATACTCCGATTTACTTCTCAAGAAAGCTCGTCTGATAGACAAAAAGGGCCCAGACTCTAGTGAAGTCAAGGAAGTCAACAAAGAAATTAAAGCTGAAATGAAAAAACTAGGCATTAAAGAAGAAGTTAAAGTTGAAGAAGTTTCTTTACTGGCACAACAGGCTGCAATTTTAATTTCTAAAAGAGAACGTGAAAGAAACCCTAGAAAAGAAGACGTTGACCTTGATGAAGGAAAAGTAACTAAAAAGGAACGTGATCGTCTTGAAGATGAAAACCAGCACGGTGAACTTGCTCTCAAACTTACAAAAGCGTATGGAACTCCTGCTGAAGTTAAGAAGATTGAAGCAATTAATAAAAGACATGATAAATCAGGAAGTATAGAACGCAAAGATCAACAAGAACGTGATAAAATTTCTAACAAATATTATAAAATGGCAGAAGAAGCTGACCTTGATGAAGCCGTAAAGGTTGGTGATAATGTAAAGGTAAAGCTTATTCGTAAAGGTAGAGAATATATAGAAAAGGGCAAAGTTACAAAAATTGAAAAAGACAGCATTATTGTTAAACATGATTTCTCTCGCACTCCAAGTAAAGTAAAAATGACAGATATTGTTAAAGAAGAAGTTAAACCTGATGAAATGGATCCAAAAAAACATGTTGGTAAGAGTAAAAAGAACCCAGATATGTTCTGTGTGTTTGATACAAACGGCAATGAAGTAAAACTATTTAAAGATAAAAAAGATGCTGAAGAATTTGCTGCTAAAAACCACGATATGTTAATGGGTCGTGAATCTAAGAAAGAAGAAGTTAAACTTGATGAGCTAATGCCTCCAAGTAGACACGTTGGTAAAAGTGAAAAGAACCCAGATATGTTTGCTGTGTATGACCAAAAGGGAAAAGAAGTAAAATTATTTAAAGACGAAGGTGATGCTAAAGAATATGCTACTAAGAACCATGAAGCATTAATGGGTCACGATAAACCTAAGAAAGAAGAAGCTGAACTTGATGAAGCAATGCTTATAGGTAGAGATTACGAATATGACGAAAAAGAAGGTGTCGTAAAAATCTCTAAAAAGAACTTTACAAAGGTAAAGAAAGATTATAAGGGTACTGACAAATCAAAACCAACGATGATGGTTCTTACTAAAAAAGGAACATCACTTGTACCAGTTAAGTTTACAGAAGAAGTTGAACTTGACGAAGCACTAAAGACTACTCATGTGATTGTTGATACTGCACAGGGTAACAAGGTTATATCATCTGCCGCTGGTGGAAACGCAGAAAAGAATTTGCAAAGTTCTATCGCATCTGCTGAACGTCCCCCATTGAGTATCAAAGACAAGAAGACTTTGAAGATCGTTAAGTTGAAGAAACCTGTTAGTCAAAAGAAGGCAGATGACTTGATGGGTCAACCTCTGAAAGAAGAAGTTGAAGAATCATACGAGTATGGTACAGACGAATACGCAAAACATACTAGAGATGTGACGCCCGGCCAAGGCAAAGAAATTGATGAAGCAAGACCAAACGCTCGCAGAGATGCTATGAAAGCAATGGGTAAAAGAAAATCTGACTCTGCTGATGATGATGACTATGTTGCAACTGATGATGATCGTAAGGCTGCAGATAAAAATATTATAATGCAACTACGAAAAGCAACTAATCTTGGCGGTAAATACGAAGTAGAATTTAAAGACAAAAAGAAAATTAAAGTAAAACCTGCAATCGCAATGGCGTTCATCAAAAAATATGAAAAGATGAAACCAGTAGATAAAGCAAAACTACAAGATAAAGGTTCAAAATCTTATAAAGATTTATTAAAAGGTTTAAAAGAAGAAGACACTTCCATGTTAGGAAGAATAGAGAGGAAACTCAAGGAGATTAGAAATGGGTAAGAAATATTTGGAGACAAAGGAAAATAGCCTTGAGTCCTCAGTTCTAGGAATCTGGCAGGAAGCTGCTAAGAAAGCTAACGAACTTGATGAAGCGAAGTTTAGTCCTAAAGAAATTAAAATGGCAATCGGTGTTGCATCAGATAAAAGATATGCTGGTGGAAACATGACAGGTGCTGTTAAAGCAATTGAGAAAATGAAAAAAGGATTATCTGACCACCCACAGGTCATGGCTGTTCTTAAACGACAGAACGAGGCAAAACTTGACCCTGTAAATAAAAAGGCTTTGAAAAAAGACTTTGATGATAGAAAAGATAAAGATATTGACAATGATGGAGATGTTGATTCTTCTGATAAGTATCTTGCAAAAAGACGTAAAGCAGTTTCTAAAGCAATAGCAAAAGAAGAAAATGAACTTGATGAAAAGAAAGCAAATTTTCTTAGACTCACATTCAATAGTCCTGCTGATGTAAAGAAGGCAAGAAAATGGATGGATCAAAACTTGCCAAGCGCTGATCAAGGATTTACTGGTGTAGATTACAGGGCTAAAGATATTGAGTTTGAAAATGTAGATGATGCTGAAGACCTTATGAAACAATTAAAAAATGCTAGATTTAAATTTAAGGTTGACTACAGAGAAGAAACTGACCTTGATGTAGTTGAAGATACTATGGCTAAAGTAAGAGAGTTTAAAATACAAGATATGAAAGCTGCTCTTGCACAAGTTTGGGGTATGAAAGAAGGCAAAAATCCTTTTAAGAAAGAGGAAGAAGAGGAGCCAGTTATTACTAAAGGTGGAAAGACCCTAACAGGTAAGAAACCAGCAGAAATAGATGTCAAACCTAAAATAAAAGCATAATGATTGATGAAAAATTTAATAGAATTAGTAAAATCTTCAAAAGAGGATTTGCCCCCTATCTATTGTGATATGGATCAAGTTCTCTGCGACTTTATTGGAGGCGCAGAAAAAGTAATTGGTATGCCTTTCCCACAAGCAAATAAAGACGAAAGGTGGGAAAAGATTAAACAAACTAAGGATTTTTGGGCAAATCTAGAATGGATGCCAAATGCAAAAAAATTGTATCAGTTTATTTCTAGATATGACACAAAAATCTTATCTGCTGCTAGTGAAAGAGATTCTACTTCTAGATCAGGTAAATACAAATGGTTAGGAAAGAATACTAAAATAAAACGTAGTGATACTAACCTAGTTAAACGGGCAGATAAACAGAAATTTGCAACTACAGATGGGAAACCAAATATATTAATTGATGACTACCTAAAAAACATTCGTGAATGGGAAACAAAAGGTGGAATCGGCGTACATCATACAAATGTAAGCAAAACTATCAGTGAATTGAAACGTCTAGGGTTCAAATAAGATAAATAGATATATAAAAAACATTCTCAAGAATAAGGAGAGAAAAAATGAGCTTATGGGGTACAACAACCGCTGATGGAGACAAACCAAAGTTTCTACCAGTAGATAGTAACGCTGGTGGTTCAACAGGTGCAAGGGAACATCTAATTGCATCTGCAAGTGGTTGGGCATTAGCGCCTGGCCTTGCTGCATCAGGCAATGATAATACTTCTGCACAACCAGAAATTTTAGTTTGCGTTAAAAATATTGCAGAGGCAATGGGTAACGCTTCAATTATTGGTATTGATTGGACAGACGCCACAGTTGGTGATGCTGGATTATTTGATATCACAGTAACCTTTGATGAGGCAGTTGACGTAACGTCTGCCGCTTGGTCAAACAACCAAACAGTTACAAACAAAGCATACATTCTGTTATCTCGTTTGGGTGTCACAGATATGGTAGAAGACAGTACAATTGCTGCTCAGTACTTCTCTGGTTCTGGAACTAACCAATTAGTGTTTAGAGGTAGAGTTACTACAAACGCTGCATCTGGATTTATTGGTTTCAATGGTTCTGGTGTCGGTGATGACGCTTTTAGTACAGGTATCATTTTTAATGGTACTTCTGCATTAAATGAAGAAGATGGTAATTCTGCACTTGGTATTCGTCAAGAAGCAGGAACAGCTGCCTCACCTTCATTTGGTGATGCATTAATTCTTGACAGTACTACTGCTGCATCTGTTACTGTTAATGGTGCATTGACACAATCAACAACTCTTGTTATAGATGGTCTTTCTGGTGCTGCACTTGCAGTCGGACAGGTTGTCACAGTTAATGGTGCTGGTGGAACTCCTGCTGCTTCTATCACAGATGCTGATGGTGACACAGGAATTTCAACTGATAACACATTGACAATTACTGCTGTTGCTAGTGTAACAACTTGTACTGTTAGTGAACCAATTACAGTTGCAAACGATATTGTATTACTTACATCTACAAATGGTGGTGATGAGATTGTTTCTGATGGTATCAGTATGACAGTCGCAGGGCCTACTTTTGCATCTAGTGCAGACGTAACACTTATTGCTCGCACAGGCGAAACATTAGGTGGAGATATTCTTCTGGAACAAGGCGCACAAGATACTGGTAGAGATACATTAGTAATGGATGCATCTGACGGTTCTTCTACTGATGAAAATGATCAGATTGACTTAGAAGATAAAACATCTGGTATTGCAACATATGTACAAGCAGGTTCAACTAATGGTACTGCATATGTATTAAATGGAATAACTGTTGCTGCTGCTTAATAAATCGTTATAAATAAACTTATAACATATAAATAATGTGAGGTGAAAATGATTACTAGAGATAGTATTGAAAAAAGGAAAGAAACTCTTTCTGAAGATATAAAAAATGTTAAATTAAGATTAGAAGAATATGAGAAGAAAAAGTTAGAAGATATTGCGTTGTTGAATGGACTTTCGGGTGCATTTCAACAGTGTGATATCTTTTTACAAGAGTTAAATAATGACGAGCCAGAGATGGCTGGTGATGATGGGAATGAAAGTTCTTAGGAACGGACAATACCATCAGTAACATTCCCACAATAATGTGGGTTAATATAAGGAGATGCTATAATGGCTGACAAGAAAATCACGGCGTTGACCGATCTATCGACTGCAATTGCTGGAGCTGATTTGCTTCATGTGATCGATGATCCAACAGGAACGCCAATTAATAAAAAGGTTTCGGTGACTAATTTCATCAACAACCTTCCTTCTTTCATAGGGTTTTCAAACTCTGTGGAAAACATAAATGACGGACAGCAAGCTGCTCTGTCAATCACACACGCAGTAACTTTGCTTGAGTCTGCTGGCAGTAATGCTACGTCTCTTGCTGACGGTACAGTTATTGGACAGATTAAAATCATCGTTCATGATGCTGATGGCGGTACTTCCGTCCTCGCAGTCACAGACGGTCTTGGTTTTGCTGATCTTGACTTTGCTGACGATGGTGATACAGCTATGTTGATGTGGACAGGGACTACAGGTTGGGCAATTCTTTCTCAACAGTCTGTTGCTTCTGATGTTGGTTTAATCGACCTTGCTAACTAATAGTTAGGATATGTCAATTATTCCGATTAGGGGGGAGAACTTCTCCCCCCTTCTTTTTAAGGAGATATTATGAAACAAGTTTTACAGGAAATTGTTGACCCAGTATCAGAAATACCTGTTACTGAAAAACAAAAATTAAAAAAAGCAAGAGTGTTAGAGGAAAGATTGTTAGACGAACTACCCTCTGATGATGCTGGAGAAGAAAATGAAACAATTTAAATCGTTTATTAATGAAACGCATACTTCACATCAGAATCAAGCTGTGGATCAAAATACGAATATGACTGCGTTGAGCGACCCATCTGTGCAAAAGAAACTTAATGCGTGGGTAGGTTCTATAGCAGGTAACTATATATTACCAGAAGAAGCAATCAGTAAACTGAGAAGCTCTTTGTCAAAAATTGGACTGTCATTTGATGCAGTTCCAGTAATGGAAGGTGAGAGCGGAACTCATGAACTGCCCCTAAGTTTATTTGGTGGTCGATTTGGTAAAAGTGTAACTACTCCTTATGATGAATTTGAAAAAGACGATGGAATTTCTCATCAAGTAGAAGGTGGACTTAAACTAGTAATTGGTTATGAAATGCAAGAGGACAATTCATGTAGGTTAACTGCTTCTATAAAGTAGTATGTATGAAAAAATAACTAGCGACAACATTGTTATGTTTGCGATTAAACATTATGACAACCCTCAGTGTGAGGGAGAAAAAGAATTTCATGATGACATGAAGAGGTTTAAATATATTAAACGTCTTTTGCGAAAACATAAAGATTCTGGTGTACTTAAAGAAAGACTTCTTTTAAATCATGTTATTGTTTTGAATAATTTATTTGGTGCAGAGGCCTGTGTGACTTTACTTCTTTTTAAGATACAAAGAGAGTATTGGACTACACTCAAGTCTTTTTTATTATTCTTAAATATTATTAGAGATGATGAATTAAGAGATGTAAAAGAGAATCAAGAGATTCTTAAAATTTTAAGGGAACTATAATGGGTCGTGCGGTAGATTTATTTGTCACATATAGATTTTTAAAACTATTAACAACTCCGTTTGATAAAACTGATGCGTTTAAGTTTGGTATTATTGACAAAGATGGCAACCGAATAAAAAACAAAGATGGTTCAGTAGAAGTTCTTAGAACACCTGACGAAAAGGGTGCGTATACTATACTGCACAAACTCATATTCAATATCAAAAAACTATTCGGAAAAGTGCCTGGCCTTAGAACTAAGGTTGGTACATACGCTGCTGCATTATTTCTTCTCAAAGACACATTCAAGGAACACGTTGAAGACCCTGATGTTTTTGAAAAGGAATTTATGAAATATCTTAAAGAAGAAGGTTATGAGTTAGACAACTCAATTTCTGAAGATGTTATTGGATTTGGTGAGATATTACCAAAAGGAAACTATCTTCTAGTTAACGATATTCTAAATAAAGAAGAAGAGGAATTATCTGCAAAAAAAGGTGATAAGGTCGTTGCATATGATGATGAAGCTCCTGTAGACACTATATTAGGAGTGGAGATTTTTCCTGTAATACACATTAAAACACAAGAAAAAATATATGTAAGTTTAGAGGATATAAAAGATGAAAACTAAATGGACAGTCGTATCACCTCATAGTGGAATGGATGAAGACGCACCAGCAAACAATGCTGGAAGTGGTAATGTCTCAATGCCACCCGATGCGATTAGGAAAAAGAAAAAAACTCTTATTGACCGTTCTATGGTGGACGCTAGAACTAGAGCATATAAGGAACATCGTAGAAAATTAGAATCAAAAAGAGAAGCTCGACTTGCTCGTAAAGAAGCAAAGAAAAGTAAATTTATCGAAGATGTTAAAGAGAAATCTTTAAATACAGAAATGGCATACGGTCAAGGATTTGATACTGCAAAACCTATGGCAGATATGTCAAACATAAATTCTGCAAAGTCTGCTACTGGATATGAACTTTATCACAAAGATTTTTCTAGTGCAATGCAACACGCATACAAGTTTGCAAAAAGTAAAGGATATACAGTAGACCCTAAAGAGATTGATAACAAAGTTGCAACTGGGCCAAAAAGACCATCAAAGGGTAAAACAAACAGTTATATTCTTGGAACAGACAAGAGAACCTACAAAGCACACATTCAAGTTTATAATATGGATAACAAAAGATACGAACTAAATATGTATATCAGTTAAGGTAAATACCTGTGGAGATTTTTAAGAGTGAGCAATGTGGAAGATACAAACAATTCTTCAGACCTATCAGAATTTTTTAGTGCGTTATCTAAAGAAAAGAAAGAAACTCGTCAAAAATTAAAAGAAGAAATTGCAAATCCTGAGAGTGGGTTATCCAACCTATTTCAGCAATTAGAAGAAGTACACAGAGAAACACAAAAAGTCTCTGAAGAAACTTCTGACAACAAAAGCCTATCCCCTGATGACCAAAACAAGTTAGAAGCATTTTCTAGCTTGATGAGTTCTGTTGACGTTTCGTTGCAAGAAACACAAGAAGAAACTCCAGAGGTTATAGAAACAGTCGAACCTGTGGTTGCCGAAGTATTCAACAATAATTCTGAAAAGGAAGATGATAAACTAGCAGCCTTTTCAAAATTATTTGATGGATTGGCAAAGGTTGAAGAAAAACAAGAACTACAAGAACCACAAGAAGAACTTGTTATTACAAGTGAGATGTCTGATGCTGTAGGTGTGTTGTCTGGTAGTTTAAATATTATACCAGAAGACAATACTAAACCTCAAGTTGTTGCACAAGAAACCAATGATATTATTACATCAGTCATTAACAATCTTAGTGATATGGAAAC
>Ga0209337_1002356_pt1 | contig 13720 bp, 28 predicted proteins | sample LinPmetageLP53_FD_184044 | JGI IMG/M metagenome (GOLD analysis project Ga0209337, IMG submission 184044) | Marine viral communities from the Pacific Ocean - LP-53 (SPAdes) (version 2) | ecosystem: Environmental > Aquatic > Marine > Oceanic | place: Pacific Ocean | collected 2010-02-08
TAGCCATTATTCCTCCTCATCTATTATTTCGTTTAGTTTATCGATACCACTACTTGCATAATCTCCAGAACTATCTGCATAACTTATTGCTTCATTTGCAGAACTTTCTGCACTTTGTGCTTCATCATAAGCATAATTAGCATTATCTTTTGCTTCTTGTAAATCATCTTTTATTTCATCTAGTTCTTCTATACTAACAAGTATATGTGTTTCAGTATTAAATGATTTATAACCCTCTTTTTTTTCTGTTTCTAAGGCTAATATATCCTCATTCAGTTTTGTATTATTAGTTTGCATTTGTTCAATCTCATCTTTATAACTTTGAATTGACGTTATAAGATTAGCAAACTCTTGTATTATTTTATTATTGTTCATTTTTATTTTCCTTTTTTTGTTTTAAATATTTATTATCTTGTTCTTCTACTTTACTTAATACATTAGTAAGTATATCTTCTAATTCTTTATAAGTAATTCCTTTACGTTTATCAGTCATTTATACACCCTTTTAACATTACAAGTTTTTTTGTAATTTGCTCTGCTTCGTAAATTCTGCCCTCCCAAAAACTTATACCTTCTTGTGCTTCAAGGTTTCCATATTCTTGGGGATTTGAATTTATATGTTTTATTTCATTTTTATATTGTACTATATCATCTTCAATACGATTAATAACTGCTTGTATTCTTCTTTTATTCATTATTACTCCTCATTATTATATACTGCTCTAAATTTTTTAAAAACTGTTTTTTTGTTGCCTCTATATTAACCTTGTCGTCATTATTAAAGTATATTACAGAAGTTATACTTTCTGGATTATCCATAAACATATCTTCTCTTGTGTTATATATTACTTTCATACTATTCTTTTTCCTCTAAATGTTCATTTAAATCTTCCCAACAATACATACAATTTCCGTCATAACTTGTATCTTCTTCTTCTTCACAACTATCACATACTTCAATTTCTTCTACTTCGTGGACCAATTCATCAGTCATAATATTGTTCATAGCATAATCTAAAATACAACTCTCACTTTCACATATTGTTACTCCACTATGAGCTGTTGAATATATTGCTTTTTTATGTGCATTTTCGCAACAATAATTACATTCTGGAACATCTCCGTCATTATATAAATAACCACCGCCGTTCCAAATATGTTTTTTCTTTAACATTTATAACTCCTTATTTTTTAACTTTAGATTTTAAAAATTTTACTGACTTAGAATATAATTCTTCATTTGCTTTTCTAAGTTCTTTTATAGTTTTATAACTTGACTTATTATTATCATATTTATAATTCTCTAATTTATCTAACCAGTTATATAACTCTTTATCCATTTATAATTCCTTAATTTATAAACTCTCTATTTTTTTAATGCTTTTTTTATAGTATCAAATATAATTTTATCTATGTTTTTTATAGTTTTTTTAGATAATGGTTTAAGAAAAACTTTATGTAATTTAGTTTTTTTATTCATTTTACCACCTCGATAATTTGCTCGGTTTTGTCGTCTGTATTATAACATTTTAGACAGTCAATACAATTTTGAAAGCAATTTATTTTATTAGATTTTTTACTAACATTATTAAAAACTTTGTTAAAATGTTTAGGAACTTTTTGCATAATTGTATCAATTACGGGATTAGAATATACCATAATTAAATTTTTAGGTAATTTATAATTTTTACAAACTTTATTTATAATATTTTTTCTTTTCGTCCATAATGTGAAAGTCGTGTTGGGTTGGTTCTTACATATATTTATAATGTTTATAAAATGATTTTCGTTAATTAATTCGCCGTGAGCGTTAAACCTTGCAACTATAGCGGAAACGGGCAATAAATATTTGGGGTTATGAACTTCCGCACTTAAAAATTTACTATTTCTGTTAAAACTTGGAACGGCGGATTTTCTAAATGTTTTTAACATATTCCAACTGTAACAACTTCCGCAAATAGTGTCCGTCTTAGACATTTTTTTACAATATTCATTGCTTGTGGTGTCTGTGTTTAGGGCGGGAATACCTTCTAACTTCCCGCTCATTTTGCTCCAATGGTACATATAAACCCCCTTTATAATTCGTATCTATTTATAAGTTGCTTTTTAAATCTTGTTATTTTTTCGCCGTCCCAACTTGAATAAATTCCCGTTGTTAATATATCTAGTATAATTTCAGCGGTTTTTTCTATGTTATTGTTGAGCCTATAATCGTTCCATAAATCACTAATTTTTATTTTCATTTTTATAACTCCCTTTATTATTTATAATTTTCAACTGTGTAAACTTAAAAAGAATAAATTTAATATCCTAATAATTTTTTCAAATGTGAAAAATAAATTATTTAAAAAGTATTTTCAAAATTGTATACATAATATTTTCTTTAAAGTCAACTATTAATTTAATTATTTTTTTCAATCCTTGTAACTACCTTATTTTTAAGGCGAAATTAGGTTTATTTGTTTTAGGTGTTGGCGTTAAGGTGAGAGGTAAAAGTCCTTAAAATAGGGCGTTTTGGGCGTTTAAATGCTATCTTTAACGGGTGGGACGTGAAAAGAATTATTTTTAATTATGTAAAAAAAACCTTGTTTAATCTTTTCAAATGTGTTAATATTTAGTGTTGGTAATTACACCACACAATTAAAGGGGCTTTAAATGAAATTAGAAGAAAAAAATGAAATTACTTTAACAAAAACAATTAGTAATAAAGATATTAATTTTTTTATGGTTGCGTGTTTTGAGGGTGGTTCAAGTTATTGGGTTAACAAAGTAGAAGTAACCAATGGAGATTACAAAGGCGGAAAATATGCGTCGGACGTTCTCGGGCTTGGTGGTATGTTAGAAATTGTTACAGAAGAGAGTAGGATTTTAATAGATAAAAACTCTATTGTTAGGGCTTTAAATCATTTAAACAATATCGGGTATAGAAAAGTATTAAATAAATTGCTAGATGCGAACTATGATGCAGGGGATGCGGATGTATTACTCCAAGTTGCTTGTTTTAATACTGTTATTTATGGATAATGAAGATAATTTATTTTCATTAATAGAAAATAATGTTTGCATATATGAATTTAAAGGCGTTATATTTAATAGTAAGTAACAATAACAATAAAACAAAATAGAATAGGGGCTTTAAAAATGAAGAAAATCACAGAAAATACAGAAGTAAAAATGGAACTTAATAATAATGATAAAGTGAGGATTAGAGAGGGCGTATCTGAATATTGTAACACTATGACTTATAAAGGCAGTAGCAACGTAAAAAAATCATTAAAAGAAATAGACGTTTACAAATATGAAGATAAAAGATATATTGCTAATGATATTAAAACAGTTTTAAATGGTTCAGAATCTGAGGCGTTAGAAGTAGAGATAATAGTAACAGAAGATAGAATAAATCTAGTAGTTGAAGGTAATAGTAACTATACACTAAAAGTAACTAAGAAAGGTCTTAAAATAAAAGTGGGCGAAGCGTTAAAGCAAACTATAAACGCCTAATTATATAAAATTCTAAGGTTTGGGGCTTAACCGCCCCGCCCCTTAGTTTAAAAAACTACTAAAAACCGCCCCGCCTCGCTTTTCTGCTTGGGGGGGCTTAGGCGTATGCGTAAAAAAGGGGAATGCGGGGGTCCCATTACACAAAAAATAGAGATACTTAGTACCAAACATCCAAAAAATAATAAAAGTAGGAAATAAGTACCATTTACAGCTAAATTAAGGTATATGGATAATACACTAGCAAAGAGGAAACCACAAAAAGTAATAGCGATAGAGCTTTTCGCACTTAATCCTGCTATGACAGCTAAAGAAGTAGCAGCCAAAGTGGGTGTATCTGATATATGTGTAGCTAAATGGCGACAAGACCCAAACTTTATAGATAAAATATACGAGAGGTATATGACTGAGTTTGGTAGCCAGTTACCTGCTGTTATTAATTCTATGGTAAGAGAAGCTAAACACGGTAATGTACAAGCTGCTAGATTAGTATTAGAGCATAGTGGTAAATTAGTTAAAAACGTCAACATTACGATTGATAGTCCTTTTGAGAAGTTTCTTAAAGCTGATGATATACAAGATGCTGAGATTGTAGAGATATTTGATGATGTTGAAGTAGTAGAAGAGTTGCCAGTTAGAAAACCACCTAAGACTGAAACGGAAGAAAGATTTGCACTTAAAAAAGATATTGATAGAGAAGATAAAAAGAATAAACGTAATGTAATGCGTAAAGAATGGTATCAATGGAAAAAGAGAGCTAAAGCTGTAGGTATAGAACCTTTAAGTGCTAAACGACCTACTAAGGGTCAAAGAAAAGAGTGGGAAAAAGCTATTATTGCTGCTGAGTCTATTTAACATATTTACTTATAAACTTTTTAAGTAACATAAACGCCACGATTACACCAAGAACCGTTATAATATCCGTACAATGATTACCTGAATCACTTTCAAGACTACCCATAGGTGTTACTATTGTTAGTTTTTTTGTTTGTTTATTCATCTACCATACCACCTTTTTCCATAATTCTTAAAAATTTGTCTTTTAGTCCGTTACCTGATAGTCTTGCGATTATTTCTACTTGAGCTTTAAAGATTCCGTTTAGTTTCTTTTGCTCCATTTGTACTAACTTTTGTTGGTCTATCAGTTTGATAATAATACCTTCCAACCTCTTGAAGTCTTGGTCTAACTCGGTCATCAGAGTTTCCTGTATGAATTTGTTCTGCCTCCATATAAAAAATCCGAACGCTATCGTCATCGCTACGGGTATTCCAAATTCTTCCAATATTGTAAGTATATCCATTGTTCTCCATTAGGCTATGCCCATAAAGGGTATCGCATTATCTTCCATTAAATCGCACATTTGTTGATAAGTATCTTTTTCTATTTCTACTAACATATCTTCTTCTTTATAGAACTGTCTATCTATTTTATTATCTATTTCTATATCTTTAGCTATGTAATCTATGAGTATATTTAGTTTTTCGTGCATATTGATTACGTTTCTTAGTAGGATTTCTATTGCTTCGGCTTCAGAGTCTTTCATTATTTTTTCCTCAAGTTTTCTTTAATCAATTTACTTAAATCACGTTTAACATTACTAATAATTTTATTTTTTTCATTTTTATCTGTATACCAAGCTATAAATTCTCTTTTCTCAACACCATCACCACGTCTATGGTAATTTCCGTAACCCTCATAAGTTATACCCTTTTTTGTAGCTCTTATACTATTTACTAACTTATGTGTTCTAATTAGTGGTATATCGTGTCCTTTACGTTTAATGGTGCTTGGTGCTAATGAAGGGGTTACTTTCCCTGCTCTAATAAATCTTCTTGAAGCTGATGCTATTTTTTGGTTTACAGTATCAGTAATCTGCTCTATAGTAGCTTTATTATTGAGTTTTTTAATTAAACTGTTAAAATATATGTATTTATTGACTTTGATTTCCATCTTCTATTTCTTCTGGTTGTATTTCTGGTTGTATTTCAGGCTGTGGGTTTTCTTGTTCCTGATTCTCTAATAATTTAACACTTGCTTCTTCTAAAGTCAAGTCTTTATTGTATTCGACCATTAATTCTGCTTTGCTCATTAAACCTAATGTTAGCCTGTGATTGTCAAGAGCTATTTGGTCTTGTACTGTCATTGGGTACTCAGGTTCATTAAAGTCTAGTTTTAACGCTTCAGGCATATTAATGTTTAATGCTTGTGCTATTTTACGTTCTACTTGATACATTTCGTGTTCATATCGTGTCCATAGTGCTAAATCGTCTTGGTAATCTTCAAAACTCTCTAAATCCTTAATTTTTAAGGCTATACCACTAGGTGTTTCGCCACCATCTTGTGAAAATTGTACAGATAAATGGTTATTTTGTGCTACAAGCTCCATTTGGAACTTAACATTCTCAATAACTTTAACAATATCACCTGCTGGTGATTTAATATCATAATTAGCTGTTTCAGGTAGCTCTAATATTACATCAGACCCAAATCTTTGCCTGTTACCTAAATCTGCTCCTGATACTACAGGTTGTCCAAACATTTGAAATCTTAACCCTAACTGCATCTCTGTCATTGTAATGTTTATGTGTTCATTAGCATTACATATATCATTTGCTCCTTCTACATAAAAAGAATCACATTGATGTTCTCTATGAGTAAATGTAAAAGGTAAAATACCATATCCGTGTTCTTTTTGTTCTAAAATAGTACCATCTTCATCAAAAATAACATATTCTAACTCATTCCAATGTATATATTGACATTTATCAGAATTGCTAGAATCTTCTGTATAATTCATTAATGGATATGAAATTGCTACAGGTTTAAAAGGGTCATTACCAAAGAAAGGATGAAAATAATAAATAGGCTGATAATCAAAGTAAGGCATTTCTCCATCAACATACATAATTCTTGTAGCTATTGTTCCAATTAATCTTGTCATTCTTTCTATATGTTTCATTTTTGAATCTTTTAAAACAGAAAAATTATTATACTTTTTATTTACATTTCTACTTGCACCAATAGTATATACTCTTGACATTTTGTTTATGAATTTTTTAGTTATATTAGCTTCATAAGGAGGAACTTCTCTAAACGCTTCCAAATCAAATCTTGATGCTATATAATTTGCAGTATTATTACCATTGTAATAGTCTAAAAGTTTATTAACATAATTTTCTCTTTGGTTATGATTGTAAACCTTTAATTCTTTTAAACTTTCTTCTATTATGTTTGTTTCTTCGTATATCATCGCTGCCTCACCTTTATTTGTCTGTTTTTAATTGGAAAATGATTAATAAAAAAATATCTTAATTGGTCACATCCGTGGTCGTGATAACCATCTTTTAATGGGTCTTGTTTTAACGGTTTACTATCTTGTGCTTCTGGGTATCTGTAACTTTCTAAATCTTCTGCCATACCGATACAATTGTTATTTAAATGTAGGTATCTTTCGCTATTTGCGTTTTCTATAAAACTCCTAACGTGATTTACACCTGCTGATATGCTTCTTGATGCTTTATCAGTTATTGTGTTTACTGCTATACCCATTTTTCTAAAAATTTCTATATCTCCTACGCCTGACTGTCCTTGTGCTTGTAACCCTGCTGGGTCACCATAATATTTTATTACATTATAAGGTTTATTTTTAATTCTTTGTGCTAATTCATCTGTTTTAATGTTTGTTTCGTGTATTATTTCATCTATCATATTTATATGCCATTCACCATTTACTCTGTAGGTTTGATACCATCCCACAGAAGGCATCCTGTACCCAAAATCAATACTACAAAAAGTAGGAAGATGTGGGTTATAAGGATAGTAACCAACATCAAGATTCCTATCAAAAGGATAAACCCTGCCTTCAAAACTTGTAAACTGAGCTCCATACTCTTGGTCATATAGTTCTTTAGCCATATTACGCTTTCTTTCAATAAGAAACCTGTCGTCTTGACCTTCAGGAAAAGCAAAACCATTATCCCAAGATGGAGCTTGATGTGACTCCCAAAGCTCATCACTTTTTCCAAGTAAGAATAAATCATATAACCAATTAAACCCTTCTGGAGTTGAAATAAATATTCCTTTTCCTTTTCTATCAGATAAAGTGGGAGATAAATACATATCCCAAATTCTAGGTCTTACTTTAGCTGCTTCGTCTACTATTAACAAATCTAACCCTTCTCCTACAAGAGAATCAGGATTGTCTGCTGATTTAGCTTCTACAGTTGTACCCCACTTGAATTTGATATACCTTTCTTTTTCAGAAGCCTTAATAATATCGCTTTGATGTCCTTTTACCATTTTTTCCCATACTTCTCTAAACATCAAATCGGCTTTATCATACGAAAGACCTACAAGCCATATACGTTGATTAGGCTGAGAAGCATAAAAGGTTGCTTCCATAGCACTAGCAGTAGTCTTTCCAAATCGCCTCCCACAAACCATAACAAAAAACCTTGCAGATTCTTTAGTAGGAAAGTGCAACTTTCTCTGACCCTCGTGTGGTTCGTACCCTAAAAAGTCAAACCATTTTTGTTTGTAATCATTTAAAACTTGCATAAGTCTACCATTCTAATTTAACTTACGAAGTAGGAGAAATGCAAGATATAGTATTTTGCATTTACAAATACACAACATATAGGAGGGCAGTATGTCCGAAGAAAATCAAGTATCTAATGAAACAGTAGTGGATAGTGGTACAGAGAATGTTGTTCAAGAAGTGGCTCAAAATGAACACATAGCAGAAAGCAAGAAGTATAGAAAAAGAGCTCAAGACGCTGAAACTCAATTAGCTAAACTTAATAAAAAATTAGAATCTCAAGAAAACAATAAACTAAAAGAAAAAGAAGAATTTAAAACTTTAGCTGAAAAGCTAGAAGCAGAAAATACTTCTCTTAATTCATATAAAGAAAAATATAATGGTTTAGTTGAAAAGAGAAAGACTGTTTTATTAGAAAAGTTACCTGAAGATAAGCGAGAACAATTTAAAAATAAAGACTTAGATGTCTTAGAATTTATGGTATCTGAACTATCTTCTAAAACTCCTAATGAACCAACAGCTCGTGGAACTGTTAAATCACCTGATAAAAAAATAGGTGATTGGACTAAAATGAGCTCTGATGAAAAAAGAGATAATTGGGGAGATATAGTAAAGGCAGCTATAAATAAAAAATAATTAAAAAATAATAAATGCTCTACTTGAAGGCAATTTGCAGTTGATAGAGAGTATATTTGAAAGGAGCTTTAAATGGCTTTTTTAGACAAAACCACAGGTGCTAATTTTATACCTGAATTATGGGCAGAACCAATATTTAATTACTACAAAAGAGCAAATAAACTTGCAAGTACAGTTGATGATTATAGTGCGTTAGTAAAAGGAGCAGGAGATACTGTTCATATTCCAAAGATTGCACTTAAAGCAGCAGTAGCAAAAGTAAAATCAACTATTGTAGATTTTTCAACAGCAGCAACTCCAGGAAAAGTTGATTTATTAATCGATAAGCATTATGTTGTTCCTGAATTATTTGAAGATTTTGCAGTAATCCAAAGTAGCTCAGAATTATTATCAAAATATGCAGAAATGATGGGAAATAGTATTGCTCGTCAAGTAGAAGCTGATATGTGGGCAGAGTTAGATGGATTTCAAACAAGAACAGATGTTTCTGCAAACAATACAATGAATGATGTTACATTAGAAGCTATTCTTGCTGCATTATATGCTTCAGACATAGACCCTAATGGTTGTTCTATGGCTTTAAATAATTTATTGATGGCTGATGTTATGAATCCTTCAGCAGGACTTTCTCAATTTTTTATTAGACAAGATGCTTCAGGTGATGGCTCAGGATTAAGAACAGGTTCAGTAGGTTCAATCTATGGAATGGATTTATTTGTTTCAGCAGCAATACCAGTTGCAACTACTAACGACCTTGCAGTTGGTGCAGTATACACAAAAGATGCAGCAGTATTTGCAGCACAACAAGATGTTAGAGTTCAATCTCAATATGCAGTTGAATATCTTGGTACTAAAGTAATTGCAGATATGATTTATGGTATGAAGTTACTTGATGAGTCTGGTGATTTACGAGGATTAAATTTAGTTAATCTTGGATAATATCAATAAGTAATAAATAATGGGGTGGGCAACTACCCCATTATAAAATAGGAGAAATATGATTTTTTTAAAAACAAAAAATAATTTTATTAAACAATATAGAGATACAGATACAAAAACAGTTAATTTTTTAATTAATAAACAAGGTGCTATTAGAGTTCAAGGAAGAAAAGATAGCACTCCATATATAGAACCATCTAAAAAATCTAAGAAAAAATAATGGAAAATACTGTTACAGGTCAAAATAGAATAATAAGAAAAACAGGAGATTTACGAGGAGCAGGTAAAGGTGACTGGTTAAGAATACCTGTTTACGACAAACAATATAAAGAAAATTATAACAAAATATTTAGAAAAAAGGATAACAAATGAGTGCACAAAAAATATTTACACCTATAGGTGCAGCAACAGCAGCAGGAGCAAATTCAGCAGCAGCATCAAATTTAACTAATGCTGAGTATGTTTTAGTTACTAATACAGCAGATGCAGGTACAGAATATTTGGTAACAATAGAAATTGAAGCAACAGAAGGAGTCAGAGGTTCATTTTATATAGCAGGGCAAGAATCAACTATTGTTAAAAAAGAAAGACTAGACCAAATTTTTGCTGCTAATGCTTTAGTGTTTTTTACAAAAGTATCTGTATTTGTATAGATGAGTTTAATAGACAGCATTAAAGAACACGAAGGTTATGTAGGTATAGTATACAAAGATAGTTTAGGTATAGATACTATAGGCTACGGCTTTGCAATAAAAGATTTAGAATTAGATAAAGACATTTGTGATATTATTCTTGAACGTAAATTACACAATTTAGAAGATAGAGTTAATTTAAAGTTTAGTTGGTTTATTTATATGCCACAAGAAATCAAAGATGTTGTTTTAGAAATGTGTTATCAGTTAGGCGTAAATGGTTTTTCTAAGTTCAAGAAAACTGTTTCGTATTTACAAGATAGACAGTTTGAAGAAGCGTCAGTTGAGATGTTAGATAGCTTATGGGCAAAACAAACGCCTAATAGAGCAAAAGAATTAAGCAATAGGGTAAAAGAGGTTGATTTTGGACATTGACAGTCTAAAGGTTGGTACGCTTGGTTTAAGTGGATATTTTGTAAAGTGTATTGATTTATTTGGTCCAGTTGTAGAGATGGGTTATATGGTAGTGCTTATTGCTTATTTTTTATATCGTATTAAACAAATAAAAAGTGAGATAAAATAAATGGACAAAGGCGTAGTTAAGAGAGTAATAGTAACGCCTGACAAACATTTTCCTTTACACGACCAACCAGCGATTAACTGCCTAAAAAAGACTATAGAGATAGTTAAGCCTGATGCGTATGTAGATTTAGGTGATGTCGGGGAATGGCACTCATTTAGTGCTTGGAAATGGAAAAGAAAAAAAGCTCCACCACTAGAATACCTTATAGAAGATTTCGATAGAGATGTAAAAGATGTTAACGCTGGTATGGACCAAGTTGATGAATCGCTAGATAAAGCGAATTGTCACGAGAGATATATTACAGAAGGTAACCACGATAATTGGTTAAACTTTGCTGTAGAAAAATATCCTTATATTCCACAGTATAAATTCGCTAATGCAGTTAATTTGCAAGGTCGAGGATATAAATATATTCCCTTTGGAAAACACTTAAAATTAGGTAAATTATACCTATATCACGGACATTTATATGGAGGTCAATACCATACTTCCAACCATTTGCGTAAACTTGGTTGTAATATTATGTATGGACATTGGCACGACCTCCAACAGATGTCTGTTACCCATAAAGACGGTCCTAAGTCTGCTTGGAGTATCGGATGTTTAAAAGATATGAAAGATGAAGCAAATTCTTGGCTTGGTGGTAGACCAATTAACTGGGCACACGGATTTGCGATAGTAGATTTTTTTAAAGGTGGACTATTTACAGTTCACATAATACAGATAATAAACGGCAGAACTTCATTATGGGGTGAGCTAATAGACGGAAATAAGAAATGATTAAAGTCTTTTTAGCAAGATGGATAGCCAAAAAAGGTGGAGTTTTTGTATTGTTAATGATTGGTGATTTAATAGTAAAAACAACTAAGTCTAAAAAAGATAATAAGTTGTGGAATAAAATTAGACCAATAATAATAAAATATAAATAGGAGAAACAATATGTTAGATTTTTTAATGAGTAATTCAGGATTATTAATGGGTGGTACTGGTGGTGGAATAGCACTATATATCCTTAAAAAAGTACCAAATAAAGAGATTTGTGGTTGGGTGGAGTCAATATGCTACTCAGCAGGTAAAGTTATGACTTTGGGGTTATCTAAGTGGAAATTTACAAAAGGTATATGGAATAAGACTATAGAGCCTTGGTTTGTAGATTTACTAGATAACTTTGTAGGTTCAGCTGTAAGAGGATTCATTAAGGGGTTACGAGTAGATTAATGCCATATGCTAAGACAAAGGAAGGAAGTTTAGTCAATGAAGTCACTTTAGGTGACGGCTATCCTTTGTCTAATGATTTACAACCTTTAAAAATTGGTGGGGAGGCTTCTATATTAGAAATTTCCTCACCTTTACCTGATGGTTCTGATAATGGTCAAATTAAAGTCAATGGCGACTTAGACATTACAGGCACATTAAAAACCAAACTTTCACACGATTTAATTTACGACTTCAATGATGAAGTCAATACATTAGCACAGGCTAAAGTAGATGCTTTAATAGACTCTGCTCCTGCTGCACTAGATACACTTAACGAACTTGCTGCTGCACTTGGCGATGATGCTAGTTTTGCTACTACAGTTACTAATAGTATAGCAACTAAATTAAACTTATCAGGTGGTACACTTACAGGCGATTTAACAATAAACTCTCCTGAATCTAAATTAATATTTAGAGGTGATGATACAAGTATGAATCACGAAATAGAATCTGATGGGCATTTATATATTACTGTTGATGATGATGCAGATGATTCTAATAACTTTGTTCAATTTAGAGCAAATAGTGGTGGTACTATTAAAAACTTAATGAGAATACAAGATGATGGTAAGGTAGGTATAGGAGTTACAAATCCTGATTCAAGATTAGAAATTATAGGAGAAGGAACAAGTAACACAGGATATGGACTATTTGTAAAAGATTCAAATGATGATAGTTTATTTTATGTAAGAAATGATGGTGTAGTAAGTGTAACAGGAGGTTACTTTTTTGCACAACACTCTAATGGAGCATATTTTACAGGTTCTATAAAAGCAAGAGGTGGAGTTACAGATGATGGAGGAACTTTAGGTTTAGGTGGTGGTGGTAATTTAGACCATTTAAATATTCTTAGTGGTGGTAATGTTGGTATAGGCACTGCAAGTCCTTCAACATTATTGCATTTACATAAAGAAATGTCTAACAATGCTGATAATAGTTTAATGACTATACAAGGCGATTTAGCTTCAGGCGATTTAGGTACTGAAAAAGTATTAATAGATTTTACTATGACTGATGCAAATGCTAATAACTATCCACAAGTTAAGATAGGTGCAGCAGTAGGTCAAAATTCAGATGCTGATTCTTTAAGTAAAGAAGGTAGTGGAGCATTTGTTGTTTATACAAGTGCAGGTACATCTGATACTGATGCAGAAGATAATACAGCAGAAAGAATGAGAGTAGATTATCAAGGTAATGTTGGAATAGGTACTACAAGTCCTTCAGTAAAATTACACGTTGATTCAAGTACATCTGATACAGTAGCAATATTTAAAAGTTCAGATAGTACAGCAAGAATACAAATACAAGATGATGATACTACTAATCATATAGTATCAAATAACTCAACTTTATCATTAGGTGCTAATAACACAACACACGCAGGAAATTTAAATATAGACTCTAGTGGTAAAGTAGGTATAGGCAATACAAGTCCTAACCATTTATTACACGTTGGAGATGATGTTGCAGCAGGTTTTACAACTACTCCTGACAAAGCAATACAATTATCGAGTTCTACAAATGACCACGAAATAGCATATATATTGTATGCAGGTGAGGGTACAAATAACATTAGAAGTAAATACTATGTAGATGATGCTACTAAGTATGTAGGTTGGGATTCTACTCATAGCACA
>Ga0209337_1002357_pt1 | contig 13714 bp, 8 predicted proteins | sample LinPmetageLP53_FD_184044 | JGI IMG/M metagenome (GOLD analysis project Ga0209337, IMG submission 184044) | Marine viral communities from the Pacific Ocean - LP-53 (SPAdes) (version 2) | ecosystem: Environmental > Aquatic > Marine > Oceanic | place: Pacific Ocean | collected 2010-02-08
TCTTTATCAACTAAAGAATTCATGTCTGTTCAACCAATGAACCTACCTTCAGGTCTTGTATTCTTCCTTGATTTCCAATATGGACAAGGTAAAGAGCTAAACTTTGGACCTGCTGGAAATGCTTATACTTCACCTGCTTCAATGTATGGTAATACAGATCCAGGTGCTGCTAATGACCCATCAGGTGGTCTTTATGGTGCTGGTAGATTTGGTTACTCAATCAATCAAAAATCAGCTTCATTAGCTGGTACAATTGTAAATTCTTCTTGGTCAGATGTTGATTTTGATTCAACATTATCTGCTTCAATTTCAGCTGGTCAAACATATTCAACTATTACAATTGATATGGCTTCCTTAACAGGATCAGGTGCTACAAACCCAGATTTTAAAGGTGCAAGAGCATTTACAGCTACTACAGCTTCTATTGCAACAACTGCTACAATTCGTCCACAATATACTTCGGTTAATGGTAGTGTAGTAACATTTGTTCATGAAATCCATTCAGCATCATTCTTTGATTTATCAGAACCGTTTTATGTTACTTATAACATACAACCAGCTGATAACAATAGAGGTGATTTTGAAGATGCTAGTGGAGCAGGATTTGCTAACGCTGAATCAACAGCTGCTGATCAATTAGCTATCCCACAAATTGATATCAAAATGAAATCTGAAGCTATTGTTGCTAAAACACGTAAGTTAAAAGCACAATGGACACCAGAATTTGCTCAAGATTTGAACGCTTACCAATCTTTGGATGCTGAAGCGGAATTAACTTCAATCATGAGTGAATATATTTCATTAGAAATTGATTTAGAAAACCTAGACATGCTAATCCAAGATGCATCAGCTGCTGATGAGTACTGGTATGCACAAAATAACAGAGTATTGAACTCTGCTAAAACTGGGTATGACAATGCTAATTTCTATAACACGCAAGGACAATGGTTCCAAACTTTAGGAACTAAAATGCAGAAAGTATCTAACAAAATTCACCAAAAGACCCTTAGAGGTGGTGCTAATTGGTTAGTATGTTCTCCAACAGTTGCTACAGTTTTAGAATCAATTCCTGGATTTGCTTCAACATCTGATGGTGATGCTTCTAAAGGATCTTATGCATTTGGTATCCAAAAATCAGGTAACTTGAATAACCGTTATACGGTTTACAAGAATCCATATATGACTGAAAATGTAATCCTAATGGGTTATAGAGGTTCTCAATTCTTGGAAACAGGAGCAGTATTTGCCCCATATGTTCCATTAATTATGACACCTCTAGTGTACGACCCAGATACATTTACACCACGTAAAGGTCTCTTGACTCGTTACGCGAAGAAAATGATTCGACCTGAATTTTTCGGACGTATCTTCGTAAATGATTTGAATCAAATATAAGATTTAAATTATAAAACTTAAAGAAGCCTGGCGAAAGCCAGGCTTTTTTTGTATATGTATAATCAAATGTTATAATATGGCTACACAAAATACTGATAAAAAACCACCTAAAGGTTCAGTTAAATTTTCAATTACACTTTCAGAAGAACAAAAAGCATCTAAAACTGCAATGTTACACCATCCCTATAATTTTATAGTAGGTAAAGCAGGTAGTGGTAAAACAATGTTAGCATGCCAAGTTGCACTTGATATGTTTTTTAAAAGAATGATAAATAAAATAATTATAACCCGTCCTACTGTTTCAACTGAAGATAATGGTTTTTTACCTGGTGATGAAAAAGAAAAAATGGAACCTTGGTTAGTACCTATCCGTTCTAATATGAGAAAAGTATATAATAAACCACAAATTTTAGAAAAAATGGAAACAGATGAATCCATTGAACTTGTTTCTTTAGCTCATTTTAGAGGTAGAACATTTGAAAATTCTGTTATTATAGTAGATGAATTTCAAAATTTAACAAGATCACAATTAGGAATGGCTTTAGGTAGATTAGGAAAAGGATCAACAATGATCTTTTGTGGTGATAACCAACAAATAGATTTAAAAGATAAAAACTACTCAGCAATACATGATATGGCAAAAATTGTAGAATCTAAATATGTGTATAAAAGAATACTACATGATAATCATAGACACCCAGCTATTGATGAAGTATTTGAAATGTTAAGTGGAATGTAAGTTTTCCAATATTTTTTTATATTTATAATAAAATAGATGGCTGCAGGAAGATATTCTTTTGTAATAGAACAAGGTGCTACTACAGATTTTGAAATACAATACAAAGATTCTAATAACAACCCTATAGATTTATCAGATTATACAGGTAGATTACAAATTAGGTCTACTTATGCTCAAGATAGTGGAGTATTATATTTAACTCTTTCCTCATCTCAAAACCCAGACGGAACAGGATTAAATTTTAGTGGCTCAAATGGTACAACCCCTCCAACATCCGGATCAATAGGTATTTATATTGCTGCATGTACTAGCTCAGTTTTAACTTTTAATGAAGCTAAATATGATTTAGAAATATATTCAGGAAGTAGTAATTGCCCATATACTATAAGGTTATTAGAAGGAAATGTAAAATTAAGTAAAGAAGTAACTACATAATATGAGAACTATTATAGTGAATACTGATGGTCCAAGAGGACCCCAAGGACCCACAGGTCCTCAAAGTACAGGTACTATTAATCAATTATTAGTTACCACAACTTCCTCATTTTCTACAAGTGATTTACTTAATGATGAATCTCAAAATGGAAAACATATTGTAATTGATAATGGTTCAAATAATATTTTTATCACTTGTAGTGGAGAAATTAATTCCTTTTATCAAAAATTAGGCACAGGTAATATTACATTTGTAGCAGGCTCAGGGAGGATCCTTACAACAACTGCTGGGTCAGTTATAGGAACCCAATATGGAGGAGCTAGTTTATCCTTTAGTGGAAGTAATGACATATTAGTATTAAGTAATACGGGTTTTTTTTTTGATGAATCTTCAGAAATTAGAAAAGGAGATTATCAACTAGCTCAAGAAATATCTGAACCTTTAACTCTTCTTAATTCATCTTCTGGTGAATTTTTAAAAATTAAATCTAATAATTATGTAGCAAGAACACAAGATCGTTGGTTTGATGTAGGTTTAAATGCATCTAATTTATCTGGAAGTGTATCTGATTATACTTTTAGAGCTAAAAGAATAGTTCCTGGTTATTCTAATTTAGCTTTAGGATTAGAATTTACATCTTCTACTGATAGTATATTTTTACAAGTAGATACAAGACAATCCCTATCTAATGATGTAGTTCCTGGTACTAAAACTATGGCTTTAGAAGTAGAAGCTAGAAAAAATAATGAATATGTTGATTCTGTTATTTATCAATTTGAAGTTGAACCTACAGGATCATATACTTCAGGTAGTATAATTCCTTTAATAACTGACTCCTATATATCGGCTTCATCTTGTCCTACATCATCTGTAGTATTTGGTATCCCTTTTAGTAAAGGTAAATTATGGGATGAGAATAAAGTTACTTTACAATATGTAGGAGGAAATTTTTTAGAATATCAACGTGAAACAACAGGAAATTGGATTTCAAGTGGTTCAATTCAATGGATGCAGTTTAGAACAGTACTTCCTTCTGGTAGTCAAGTTGAAGCAGTAATTGATGGTTCTCATCAACCTACAACAGGATCAGCTTTAGTTGTAGATGGTGAAGGACTTAATGAATTTGAAATGACAGCAGGAGATTATACTTTTGTATTAGCAAAAGAACATTCTCCCATTAAATCTATTAAAAGTGGATCTGTTGTTATAGCTGATAGTACTAATGCCCGAGGATTATATTTAAATGTTAGTAATAATGCCCCAACAGCTAGTGGACAATTAGCTAAATCTTCAACTGATGTTGACATAACAATTGAAAGTACAGGCCCATGTTCTTCTTGTGTTAAAATAGAAGGAGATTATATTACTTCAGGTGGTACAAGAGTAGCAAAACATATTACAAGATTAGAAAGTCATAAAGGAATTAACGGTGTTAATATATCTCATACTTTAATTATATCTCAAAGTACTAATGATATTTGGTTTGATGAAATGGGATGGGAATTAACAACTTACCCTTCAACCCCTACTTCAGTAACAGCATTATTTAATATTGAAAGTGGTAGTCAAAATTATACTTCATCTGCTAATATAGAAAGTGTACATGAAATAAGTTTATCCAGTTTAACTACTGCTAGTATTTTACAAAATTCATATCCTACATCTTTTGGTAGAACAAATATAAGACCTCAATTTTCAATTTTTGAAAATGGAACTCTTACAGAAACTCATCTTACAGCTTCTATAGGAGATTGGTTTGGATATAAAAGTGATAATAATGGAATTATTTGGGGTGTTAAAGATGCAGCAAGACAATGTCCTAAAGAAATAAGTATAACAAGAAATAAATTAAATTTGTTAATGTTTTCTTCTGCTAGTGGAGATGAAATAGATTTTAGAACTTCTACTTTATATACCCGTTGGAATGGAGATTCTATTTTACCATACAATGGTACTACATCTGCTTCTTTTGCTACTGCTAGTAGCGATGCAATTGGCTGGTCTAAAACAACAGATCTTTTATTATTACCAACTCCTTCTACTCCTAATACATCATCTATAGCAGCTGAAGTAAATAAATTACAATATCCATATTATGGGTTTGTAGACCCTACTTGGTTACAAGAATCAGATGCTATGGGTCCATTACATCCTTATGACTCTGCTAGTTTTGAATTAGCTGAAAAATTCATAGATGGGACAATATCCCCTTATTATGAAGCTGTTCCTGGGAATAGATATAACACATTTTTTGATTATTATACTGGCCCTGCATATTTTTATGAAGGTAGATATCGTTTATCATACACTTTATTACATGATGCATGGTTACTTGCAGCTAGAAATGGTAAAAGAACTGATGTTTTAAGAAGAAATGTAAGAAAATTTGCAGAAAATACTACAAGAACTTTTAGAGATAGTTATGTATGTCATATAGATGAACCCTTAGGAACTCCAAATCGTAAACTAAAAGGAGCTTTTATAGAAGCTAATGCACCTCATTATAATTTTCCTTGGTACTGGGAAACAACTTCTGCATTTAATTTATCTACAACAACTTCATTACTTAAATTTATTTGGGATTATCATATTTCAGGCAATAGAAGATCTAAAGATGTAGCACTTGATTATGGTAATGCTGTTAAAAATCATTTAGATCCTGATGTAGAAGTTTTTAGGTCTTTACCTACTTTAAAAACCATAGCTCATGCCTATCAATTTTCTGGTGATTATGATATTTATTTAAAGTTACAACAATTTAAAAATGGAGCTAATAGCACAGGTCCTTTAATATATGATCCTGAAACAGAATTATTTATAACAAAAAATAAAGCTTATGACAGCACAACCTATAAAGTTAATACTGATGTAGGAGCTATAATTGATGCTTGGGAAGTTACAGGAATAGATGTTTTTAAACAAATGGCTCTTCGTGCTGCTAAATTTTTTAAAGATCAAAGAATGGGATTAAATCCTGTTGTAAGAATAAATGGTAAATATGATACATTTTTATTTAAAAATACTAATCTTCTTTCACAAGGTCAAATTATAGATTTTAGTTTTAGGGGAAAAAATATTAAGTATGATACTAATGATAGTGAAACAGATGCTGTAGGTTTTTCAAGTCTTGATACAACTTTAGGTGGAATGCCTTATCAAATGAGTATAGTATCACAACTTAGTGCTAGCTCTAAACCTATTTCATCTTTTGTAGCATTTAAAGACTATCAAAATACTAATCCTATTTTTGTAAAAAAAGGAAATAACTCCCCTGGTATTCAAACATACATTCAAGTATCATCTGACATTACAGAAGATGCAGATGATGATGATGATAATATTACTGAAGCAACTAGTGGTGGGTCTATTTCTTTTAAAATTTTAAAAGATCCTGATACTCAATCAAATAGATTAGCTTTTGGAAATGGTCCTATTCCTATTTCTAAAGATGGTATTAACCCAAATTCAGCAATAAGTTTAAAAATTTCAAAAGATTTAGGTTCACCTATTACTGATGCAGGTATTGAAGAAAATTTCGTTTATAAAATACAACCTGGAAGTAGAGGAGACCAATTTATAGTAACTGACACAACAGCATCTATAGTATTTAGAAATGATGATTATTTTATGCCTAAATATGTTAGACCAGCATATAAATTTTTCTTTGGAATTACTTCATCGGTATCTCCATCCATATTTACAGAATATGCACATTATTTATATGACCCTACAGGAAGTATTTACACAGGAACCCCATTATCAGGAACAATAGATTTATCAGGCCAAATGACTGGTTCTTGGGCTGTTGAACCTATAGGATACCCTAGTTTAATATCTTCTTCTGGTATGCCCCCATTTTTTGCTGTAAATAGTGGAAGTTTTTGGTTTGATCCTTTAAAAACATTAAATGCTACTACTAGTGATAGTATAAATGATGATATAAAAGTTAATCCTCCATATTATCCTAATTTAGGTGCTCAAACAGGATCCTTAGTTAGTGGTAGTTTATCAGGAGGAGGATCAGGAACATTAAGAATAGCCTCAGCTTCAGGAGATATAGAATTGTTTAGTAATATATCAGGTACTTTAGAATTTTATCTTAAAACAGATGGGTGGGATTTCTTTAATATGAAAGATGATCCTACTGTTCAAAAGGATACCTCTCCTTATCTTGAATATAGAAAATTTTTAATGCAAGTAGCTACTAGAACGGATGGTACACCACCCCCAACAGATAGCTTTTCAGGTAATAGAAATTGGAGTCTTAATTATAATTTAGATCCTGAAGGAACTACAATAAATTTAGGGCCTACTGATCCTTCTCATTCTTTATTTGGTGTAGCTCAATATTGGTTTGATACAGGATCAGGTGCAGATTCTGTTCAAAAACGTATTTGGGGAACTAATTCATTAATAAAACAAGATAAGTGGCATCATATTGCTATGACATGGGAAAAAAATAATGCACCCTCTGTATTTTTTAATGGAGCAAAACATTCAGCTACAGCAGCTAGTTCAGGGCAATACTTAAGAATTAATCCTTCATTTATTAATTTTCCTGAACTTTTAAAAGCATATATTAGACATTTAAGAGTATCAACTAAAGTAATCTATACAACATCATTTACACCTCCTGAAGGTGAAACACCTTATGGGTTTACATCTGGTTCTACTTTATTTTATATGCCTTTATCAGGTAGTGGAGATAATTCATTTATAGCTTCTGGAAGTAAAACTATTAATGTTACTTATGTATAATATTTATTAATATATGGCAACAGCAAAAAATATATCAACAGAAAATAAAATTAATATAGTAACAAACACTGAAAATAATGTTACTGTAACACAACCTTCTATTCAAGCTGTTGAAATATTAACAGGACCACAAGGTGCTACTGGTACCGCTGGTACCACAGGTCCTGCAGGACCAACAGGTTCATTAAATTTATCTAGTTCATTAGGACCTATAAATGTTGTAGGTACATTAACAGTAACAGGATCAGTAATTATATCTGGTAGTAATACTTTTACAAACACAGGCCTTGCTTTATTTAATGGTGCTTTTGCCCAAGGAGATAATTCTTCTCAAGTAACAAATCAAAGTTTTATTGATGCAATGGGAGCAGGAGCATTTGCTCAAGGTCAAGTAACTAGAGCAACCGGAGAAGCTTCTCATGCTGAAGGAAGAGAAACAGAAGCATCAGGAACTTTTTCTCATGCTCAAGGAGAACATAATTATGCACTTGGGCGTGCTTCTTTTGTAGCGGGAGAACATAACACATCAAGTGCTGCTTATTCATTTGTAATAGGAAATAAAAATATAAATACTGATGGACAATGGAGTTTTGCTGCAGGTTATGCTAATACATCAACAGAAGATGCTAAATACTCTACAGTTTTAGGATATCAAAGTCATGTACTTGGTTGGGCTGCAGTTGCTATGGGAAGAAAAACATCAGCAAGTTTTTATGGTTTTGCTTCTGGAGATGAAACACTTGCCTTATTTGCTGCACATGCTGAAGGTAGATATACAATAGCAAATTCTAGATATACCCATGCTGAAGGAGTAAGTACTACAGCAGGTGGTCGTTTTGTTCAAGGTTTTACATCTTCTGCAACAGAACCTACTTCTAATTGGGGAGATGATGACCCAGGTGCAGCTATTAATGATGGAGATGTATGGTATAATACTTCTAATGCTCTATTATATTCATTTACAGGATCTGGCTTTCCTACAGGTTCATCCCCTACTAGTTCAGCTTTTATTCCTCAAAATTCAGCTCTTTTACTTTCTCCTATACCACTAACATTTTTTAGTACTTCTTCAGGATTATATTCTTCTGCTAGTTTTGGAAGTGGAGATACTTTTCCTCCTACTTCTGCTTCAGCAACAGTAGCTGCAAGATTTAATTATGGGACTGCAAAACATTCCCATGCTGAAGGTGTTTTAACTCAAACTTATGGTAGAAATTCTCACGCTGAAGGAAAAAGCACTACTGCAGGTGGGTTTGCTTCTCACACAGAAGGATATTTTACAAGAACTGGAATACAAGAAGAATATGGAGCTGTTTTAGAAGGTGGAAGTGGTTCTTATGCACATGCTGAGGGTTACCAAACTCAAGCGAATGGTATAGCTTCACATGCTGAAGGTCTTGGTTCAAGAGCAAGAGGTGATTATTCTCATGCTGAAGGTTTAGTTACTATTGCAGAAGGTGATTACCAACACACTATGGGTCGTTATAATGTCTCCAATACTCATTCATTAGTTATTATAGGAAATGGTACATCATCTAATAATAAAAGAAATTTAGTTGAGTTTGATTTAAATGGAGTAGTAATAAATCAACCTGTAACTGCATCATCTAATATAAGTGCAAGTGGTAATATAGATGGAAGTATTCTTCAAGCCTCACAACGAGTTACAACTCCTGCCATTAGATCTGCAGCAGGTGGAATTGTAATAACACCATTAGATGGTAATTTACTTATTCAAAGTAATATAACTGCATCAAGTAATATAAGTGCAAGTGGAACTATATTTGCTAATGATCTTATTTTAGATTATGATAGTTTACCTACATCTGATCCTTCAACAAAAGGCCAAGTTTATCGAAATGGTTCCAACCAATTATTTATTTCAGCGGGATAATAAAATATTTATTCTTTTTTTAATATTTATAATAAAATACTAATATGGCAAATATTCCTATATGGCCGGGCTCAAGTAGTTTCTTTCCAGGGGACACACCTTTCGGATTTTATGATAATGATTTTCAATTTCAAACTGATAGTGATAAATTTGCAAAATTTTCAGCTCAACGTTTAGGTTATCCTCTTGTAGAAATTGAATTACAAGATTTAAATTTTTATACTGCATTTGAAGAAGCTATAACTACATATGGAAATGAATTATATGCCTATCAAGTAGCTGATAATTTATTAACTTTTCAAGGTGCTTCTTCATCTATTGGTCCTGCAAATGAAGAATTACCACAAGAAAACTTTGCAGAAATAGTAAGATTATCAAATCAATATGGAACTGCTGCAGGAGTAGGAGGAACGGTAACATACTATAAAGGAATCTTACCTTTAGTTGGTGGTCAACAAAAATACGATTTAAATGAATGGGCTATAAGTGAATCAATTGAGGGTAGAATTGAAATTAAAAGAATATATTATGAAGGCTCACCTGCAATAACAAGATTTTTTGACCCATATGCAGGTACAGGTGTAGGAATGCAAGGAATGATGGACAGTTTTGGATTTGGTAATTCATCACCTGCTATAAACTTTATGTTAATGCCTATGAATTTTGACCTCCAAAAAATACAGGCTATTGAACTTAATGATACAATTAGAAGATCACAGTATACTTTTGAATTAGTTAATAATCAATTAAAAATTTTCCCAATCCCATTAGATAGAAATATAAGAAGTTTATGCTTTGAATATGTAAAATCAGATGAAGTTAATCAACCTTATTACGATAGAAACGGGAGAGAAATTATAACTAACGCCTCTAATGTCCCATATGAAAACCCTAATTATACACGCATTAACTCAATTGGTAGGCAGTGGATATTTGAATATGGTTTAGCGATAGTAAAGGAAATGTTAGGATACGTTAGAGGAAAATATTCTCAAATACCTATTCCTGGGTCTGAAGTAACTTTAAACCAATCTGATTTAATTTCAGCAGCAACATCAGAAAAAACAGCATTAATAGAAAGATTAAGAACATATTTTGATTCTACATCTCGTAAAACTTTACTTCAAAAGAAAGCAGAAGAAGGTGAAGCACAAAATAAAACTTTAGGGCAAGCTCCCATGACAATTTTTATAGGATAGTATGGCATTATTTGGTACACAACGTGACGTTTCTTTAATAAGAAGTATTAACCGAGAGTTAATGGGTGATATAATTACTCAACAGTGTGCTGTATATAAATTAAATTTAGAAGAAACTAGAATAAATATTTATGGTGAATCTTCTGGTGCAAAATATTATCAAGACCCAATATTGTTAAATGTTTTACTTGAAAGAGGTGACCAAACTTACAATTCAAGTGATATGGGTGTAGATTATTCAAGAGAAGTTGAATTTAGATTCTTTAGAGATGATTTAGTAGATGCTAGTTTAGTAGTAGAACCTGGAGATATATTATTATATTATGAAAGCTATTTTGAAGTTGATAGTATAAAAGATAACCAACTATTTGTAGGTAAAGACCCAAGATATCCTTATAACCAAAATCCTTTAAATCCAGGATTAGAAGAATTTGGGTCTAATTTATCTATAATATGCAAAACACATTATACTCCTGCAGATAAAGTACAAATAACAAGAGAAAGATTATAAGATATGCCACAGACTAGAAAACCCCAACCCCCTTCTCAACGTGAAATTTCAAATAATCAAATTAAACCTTATGTTTTTCCTGAAACAGGGAATACTTTAGGTAACCCCAATGAACCAAATACTTTTGAACAATTTACCCAGGATCAACAACATGGAGTTGGTTTTAATAGATCAGAAAAACTTTCATTAAAAAACGACCCTATTAAACCTTTTACTTTAGGTTTACAAGACATAGATGAATCTATAATGTATTATTTTAATGAAGTAATACGTCCTTTTGTTGTACAAAATAGTAAAAGAATACCTGTTCCTATAATTTATGGTTCTCCTGAAAGATGGAAGTCTGCCCAAAGAGATGGGTACTATAAAGATAAAAGGGGTAAAATAATGGCTCCTATTATAATGTTTAAACGTGATTCTATGGACAAATTACGTAATATAGGAAATAAATTAGATGGTAATACACCTAATTTGTATTCATATTGGAAAAGAACATATAATCCAAAAGACTCTTACTCTAATTTTAGTGTATTAAATAATAGAAAACCAACTCAACAATTCACAGTTAATGTAATCCCAGATTATGTAAAATTAGTTTATAATTGTACTATTCAAACATATTATATAGACCAATTAAATAAAATTGTTGAAGCAGTTAATTATGCTTCTGACTCATATTGGGGTGATCCTGAAAGATTTAAATTTAAAGCTTCTATAGATAGTTATGCAACTACTGTTGAATTAGATGATGGACAAGATAGAATAGTAAAATCAACATTTTCAATAAACATGTATGGTTATATTATTCCTGAAAATGTTCAAAAACAAATCTCATCTATTAAAAAATACAATAATAAATCCCAAATAGTTATAGGATTAGAAACTACAGGAAACATTTAATTAACTATAATATATTTATAATAAAATAACATAAATGGCAAAAAAGCTTACAAAAACCGGAATAACTACAGGAAATACTGTTAAAGCTTTTCATGTTACCCAATCAGTAGACGCTTTTACAGGTACTGATGCATATGATATTTCATTATCTGGATCTTTACATATTACAGGATCTGTTTTTGTTGATAGTGGTGCAATACCTACAACTATAAGTGCAAGTAGTAGAATATATGCATCTTCTTTTATAGGTACTAATGTTTCTACTACAACCTTAGAAAATCAAAGTGGCAATGTTATAACAATAGGAGATAGTCTACATTTAAGTGCTACAACCTCTCATATAACAGCCTCAGGTAATATAAGCTCAAGTGGAGATATTTTCTTTAACCCATCTAATGCTTTAACAGGAACTTCTGTATTAACTATAAACCCTACTACAGGTCAAATATTTAGAACAGGAAGCTATGGAAGTTCAGGTGGTGGAGGTGGTGGGTCTACTTTTCCATTTACAGGCTCTGCAGCTATTTCAGGAACATTAAGTTTAGATGGCCCCGCAGGTCATATAACATCATCAGGTAACATAAGTGCAAGTAATATAATAGCATCAAAATTTTTAGAACTACCATTTAGCAATCAAATAGACGAAGGAGGAATATATTTTACTAATAGAACACTAGTCCCAGGTGATGAAATTCCAAGTATAAGAGGTAATGCAGGTGCACAAGGGGTAGGATATTTAGCTCTAGGGCATTCAGATTCAGATACAATAAAAATAAAAGACTCAGGAAGACATGATAGTGTTAGAGTTGAAGGTGGTATGATTGTTACAAGCCATATAACATCATCAGCTAATATAAGTGCAAGTAATGATATATTTGCAAATAAGTATCTTTTACAAGGTAATGATTTTGCAACAATTGCAACTATAAATGGTGTTGCCAATACTATTTCTGTAGGAGATTCTACTACCCCAAACCAACTACATTTTGCTGGTACAAATATATTTACTTCTACAAACATAACATCATCAGCCAATATAAGTGCAAGTGGTGATATAACAGCGGGCAATATATTCCTACCAGGTAATGGTGTAATATCTTTTGATAATTCATTAGATGGATCTGATCAAAAAATCACAGGAGTTGATAATCAAATAGTTATTGATGGAGATGATCTTATTGTATTTAAAGCAGATAGTGGTGGATATGAGTTTAGGGATACATCTAATGTAGCTACTGTGCACATAACAACAGCTGGTGCAATAACAGCCTCAGGACATATAAGCTCAAGTGGTGGTTTTATAGGAGAAGTAACAAATGTTTATCGTCCTATTACAACACTTTCAACTAATCCTTTTACAGCAAGTGATGCAACAGCAGGTGCATATTATAGAACAGGAGGAAATATAACATGTTCTATATTTACTGCTGCTTCTGTAAATTGCACAACAGGAGTAGAATTTGAATTTTTTCAAACCTCTTCAGAGGGATATTTATGTTTTACAACTGCTAGTGGAGTAACATTAAATTCTAAATCAGGTAACACAAAATTAGCAGGCCAGTTTTCAGCAGCCACACTTAAAAAAATTGGAACCAATGAATGGGATTTAATTGGTGATTTAGGATAACATATTTATAATAAAAATGAACTATTCAAATAGAACATATGCTTTTGCAAATTTCTCAACTTTAGGTAGTGTAGATTTTTCTCAAGTAATGGAAACATCTATCACAACAGTTAGAAAATCACTCGATGAATCCCAATTTCTACTAAAATGGTACACAGTAAATAAACCAACATTCATTACAGATGGAAGTGTAACTCTAGTTTGGAGTGGATCACACACAGATTGTTTAACTCAATTAACTAGTTCATTTTGGAC
>Ga0209337_1002360_pt1 | contig 13702 bp, 8 predicted proteins | sample LinPmetageLP53_FD_184044 | JGI IMG/M metagenome (GOLD analysis project Ga0209337, IMG submission 184044) | Marine viral communities from the Pacific Ocean - LP-53 (SPAdes) (version 2) | ecosystem: Environmental > Aquatic > Marine > Oceanic | place: Pacific Ocean | collected 2010-02-08
CCACAAGGTATGCAATCTAATGTAGATCCTAGAATGTTAGCACAACAGCCTCCTATGGCTCGTATGGGCGGTCTATTAAGAAGGTTTGCTCCCGGTGGTTCTTTAAATACAGATTATTTAGAGGCTTTAGGTGAAGATCCTAATACAATATCAATGGCTAGATACAATCAAATAACAAGTCCAGAATTTCAAGCAGATCAATTAGGGTATAATTATGGAACAATGGGTGGAGTAGATTTTAAAGGAAATGTTAGAGGTGGAGCATCATCTAATTTACAAAAAGCAATAATAGAAAGAGATAAATATACTAATAATCCTTTAAATCAAAATTTACCTGCAAATGTTTATGACAAAGGTCTTACTCAATTCAATCAAAATGTATTAGATGCAGAAAAAGAAAAATCAGAACACGTTTTAGACATAGAAGCTGAAGGTGAATTAAGAAGTCTATTTGATCAAGGATTACTTATAAGAAATCCACAATATTATGATTTAGCAGAACAAGCAAAAAATCCTGATGGATCACCTGATTCTTCTAAATTACTTGAATTAATTAAAATGTCTGAAGGTTCAAAAATTGATGAAGATACAACAGCTAGTCTTGATGCTAACAGGCAGAATATTATAGACGTAGGTGCTGGTTCTGGTGGTGCTGGTACTGGTGATGGTGCTAGTGGTCAAGGTGATGATGCTAATCCTGTTGATTCAACTACAGGTGGTGGAGTAACAATTGCTAATGCTGTTGCTGGAAGTCGGGTTGGAGATTCCAACACTATAATAAAAAACGCACAAACAGATGCAAATATTACTAATTTTGCTAAAACAAAAGGAACAACTTTAAGTGGTTTTGCTGGCGATACTAGAATAAGAACAGATCTAGACAAAGCAATTATAGCAAAAGATAAAATTGATAATAATACTTTATTAAGTTATCAAAAAGATCTTGATGACGCAGAAACAGCATTAAACAAAATAAGTGAAACAGACTTCCCATCAAGAGATGAAATTATTAGTAAAAACAAACAACAAATAAAACTAGGTATGGCACAAGCATTTTTTAATGCTGCAGGAAGTGGTAAACCTTCATTCATGGAAGCAATGGGAGAATCTTTAGGTGCTGCATCAGGTGTTATGCAAAAAGGCACAGCTAAAGAACAAAAAGATTTAATGCAATTAGCTATAGCTGATTACAACAGAGCTGCTAAAAAATATGATATTGCAGATAAGAGAAGATCAACATTATCAGCACAAATAACAACTAAATTAGCAAATAGACAAACAAGAGAAGATAAATTAACAGATCAACGATTTAAACTTCAAGAACGAATAGATAAAAAAGACGAAAAAATAGCTGACATGATAACTGCTAAAGTAGATGCTAAAGAAGCAACTCGTAGATGGGAAGCAGAACAATCAATTGATGTTAATAAAAATTTCCAAGCTTTTTTTGAAGATTTAAGGTCTGATCAATTTGCAAACACCACAATGAATAGTCAAGAAATGGAAGGATACGCTGCAATTCAAATGGGAAATGTTGCTATGAAGTACGGATCAAGACCTCAAACTGTAGCATTAAAAGGCATTGAAAGATTTACTAATGAAATTCCAAAGATAGCAAAACGATTAAGAAGTAAAGATCCATCATTAAGCAATCAAGCTTCTATTGAAGCAGCAAAAAAAGAATATAGAGACTTTTTAATAGGTGGTGAAGAATTAGGTAGTGCTGCTATATTTGATCATTTTGATCCTATAATTACAAAATATCAAGAAGATCTAATTAAATTTCCAAATTCTAAAGCAGCAAATTCAGCTTATATGAAAGATGAATTTAGTTGGCTGCCAACAGCTTATTATGATGAAGATTAATAATTATGGCTACTTCTAAAGAAGAGCTAGAAGAAGCTTTATTAGCTCAAAATTTTAGACCTAATATAGAAAATCCCGGTTCAGGAAGGTCTAGCCCTTATGTACAACTTTTAAAATCTGGTATCACAGGTCAACCCATTCCTGAACCTGAAGTTATTCCAGAACCAAATCCTGATGAACCTATTATTAAAGAACGTGAGGATGTTGATGGTTTATCTTATAAAGAACTTATAAGAAAAAATTTCGAAAAAAATCCTAATTATATCGAAGGTATAGATAATCCGTATTTAACTGGAGATTTAGAGATACCTGAAGAAAAAACTCCAGATAGTAGCAATCCTTTTACTACCGCTGTTCGTGGTGTAAGCAGAGGCTTTGCTCAAACTTATATAACAGCAGCTCAAGGTATTCTAGCTATTGCAGATTCTGCTACTGATGCTATTGGTTTTGAAGATGCAATAGATAGCGAAGATGGAGAAATAATAAGACTTTTGCAAGAAGCTAGAGAGTATATAGGGCATGAAGAAGGGATGGGAGGAAAACTAGCAGAAGCAATAGGCTCTATGTTATCTCTTGCTGTTCCGGGTATAGGGCAAGCTAAATTTGCAGGAAAAGCTGCTGCTGCTATGACAGGAAAACAAGGACTTAAAATAGCACAACAAGCTAATAGATATGCAAAAGGTATGTCAGCCTTAAAATACACTACAGCAGGCGGTATAGGTTCTGGCACATCTGATGAAATGTTAAAAGCTTACAAACAAGCAGGTGGTGAGTATACAACAGGTCAAAAAAACTTAGCATTAGCAATGGGGCTTGGTATTGGTTTTTCAGAATTGCTACCTATAGAAATGATTTTAAAAGGTTTACCTAGATACTTAGATAATAATATTAAAAATGGAATTATTAGAAGAATAACAAATGCAGTTGCCGATGGTGGTATGGAGGGTGTGCAAGAGGTAGGTGCATCTTTAGCTCAAGAATATTCAGCACAAATGATTTATAACCCTGATCAAGAAATTGGCGAAAGTATGCTGTCAGACTTTGGTTATGGTGGTGGTGCAGGTGCTATATTCAGTTTATTCTTACGCGGCAAAAATAGAAAAATTGGTAGAACAAAAAAAGATCAAAAAACATTAAAAGATGACTATGATAATGCAACACCATCAGAACCTATAGAAGAAAACGAATTGCCTATAGGAAAAGAAATCTCTCTATTTGATAATGAAGGTGAACAAACATCAGGAACAGTTAAAAATGTTAATCCAAAAAATAATACAGCAGAAATTATTGTAACTGATGGTGATCGAGAAAGGGTAATAACCGTTCCATTAACTCCAGAAGTAAACAATGAAGGTTATTCTTTGTTTTCTGATGAAGATTTATTCAATCCTAAAAATTCTTTAGACATTGCCGACAAAGATGGAAATGTAATGAATTACCCAGTAGGTAATCCAGAAAAAACATCTAACGAGCTATTAGAAAAAGAAGAAAACAGATTAAATAAATTAGCATCAACAGCAAAAATATCTATGGAAGATATATTTAAATTAAAAGTAATACGTTCAGAGCTTGCTAGAAGAGAAGCTTTAACAAGCGATACAATATCAGATCCAAAGCAAATAGATACAGAAATGAATCAAGAAGCTGCTGCTGATGAAGAGGCGCAAACAGGTAGTTCTAAGTTTATTGAAGATGTAGATGATCTAACTAATAGAACTATTGAAGAAGCCGAAATTGAAGCCGAAGAAAGAGCAAGGCAGGAAGGGCTTAATATTGAAACAGGAGAGTTTATTCCTATACCAAAAAAATATAATAATAATACATTTGATATTCCTGATCCAGATAGCAATGTTGCGTATAACACAGGTAAGAAAGGAAAAAATCCTGAAAGCAAAGAAATAATTAATACTGCAAAACAATATGATTTAACTGAAAAACAATTTAAATCTTACTCTAAGGCTTATGCTGAAGATGTTCAAGAAGAGGTTAATAACAAAGATAAAACTGAAGATGATTATAAAATACCTTCTTTTAAAGATTGGATTGATGTTAATTTTTCACCAAAAATTCGTAATAACGTTATTGAAAATGAAAAAAAAGAATTAAATATTTCTAATAAAGTTTATCAAAATTTAATTGATGTAATTACTAAACAACAAGGTAAAGATTTAGACAGTTTAAACGCTAAACAAAGACAAGAATTACGAGTCTCAATGGCTGAAGAACAGAAAAAACAACAAAAAAGAAAAAAAATTAAATCTCAACCAAAAGTAAATGTAGTTTCAACAATGAATCAAGATGGAGATACTATAACTTTAGAGGTTAAAGGAAGAACTGATACTAAAGAAACCGATGCTTTAGAGGTTGTTTCTATAGCATTAGATGAAGATGTAGATGCTCAAATTAATCAATTAAAAGAAAAATATAATATAGAAAAAAAAGATATCAAACAATTAAACAAAATATCTAATGTTGTAAATTCATTAAAAGAAGCTGGCGAAATAAATCCTACTCGTAATCAAAATTATTTTAAAGCATTACAAATAGCTACTAAAAATAAAACAATAACAACTGCTGAATTACAACAACAACTATTTGGAACTGGCATAGAAAATGCAAATGATTTTCAATCTGCAGAAAATTTACTTAAAGATTTTGAAAGACAAGAATATATTGAAGCTCCAAAAGATACTGTAAGCCCTACAACTAAAAGAAAAGTATTACAAAAATTCACTAGTGTAGATACAGCAGGAGAAATTTTAATAAGAGAGGTAGAAGAAGAGGGTGGTGTATTACAAGATCTAACAGAAGATCAAGTAAATGTAGCAAATAAAGTTAAAAATATTATTGAAACTATAGCGCCCGGAAGTAAATTAAAATTAGCTCATATTGTAAAAGATGCTCAAAACAAAGGAAGAAGAATTCTTGGTGCTCAATTTAAAGATATCATTACCGTTTCATTAGATGCAAGAGCTGAAGATGTAATGAGTCCAACATATCATGAAGCTACTCATTATCTTTGGAATAATGGTTTCTTTAACGAAGAACAAAGAAAAATATTATTAGACAATAGAGATTATTTAAGACAACTTGTTAAAGATAATATTATTACAGATCCATTACAATATAATGCTGTATTCTCTAATTTAGATGAAGCTGGAGAAATGGATGAGTTAATAGCTTACACATCAGGCTATTACAATGCGTCTATGGAGTTAACTAATAACCCTCCATCATTTATAACAGGCGAAATAAATGGAATATTAGATACTTTGTATGAGATGTTTAAACAACTTGCTCAATATGTTACAGGCAATAATCAATTATTTACACCAACAGAATTAAAAGAAATTACTAATATTTTAGATAGTATTCGTAATGGCAGTATTGGAAATCAATTTCCATCATTTAATGTAGATAACCCTAATCCTCTTGCTAGAAGACAAGCTGTTATAACTGGTTTGCCAGATGCTAAATATGAAGTAGATAATTTTTCATTATTCTCTCCATTAAAAAAATATTTAAATGAAACTCAATTAAAACAAAAAAAGAAAGGTTCTGAATGGCTTAGTAGAAGCGAAAAAGGAACAATAATTGGTGCATTAAAAAAAGCTAAATACAAAGAAAAAGGAAGAGAATTTTCAGTAACAGATAACGAATTAAAAGAAACTGGTCTTTATAATTATCTAATAAAAAATCCTAATGAAATTATTAGTGGTCAAGCTTTATTAAATATAGCAAAACAAAATGAATCTTTAATGATTGTAAACGTTATTGGTGAACCTACAAATGATATAAATTATGCAGAAGTTGCTTTGCAAGAAGGAATAACATTACAGCTTAAAAGAAATTTATATAATTTTATGGTGACAGAACAACCAGTAGAAATTTTATACGCATTGCATGAAGCCTCACAATCAGGTGCTTTTAATAATAATGTATTAACTAATATGTTAAAAAAATATACAAATTCAAACGGTGAATTAATTAACGGAAGACAAATTAAAAATTATAATTTAAAAGAAGTAGCAGATGATATTCTTGATTTTAATCTTAATACGAATATTGAAGTAGATGAAGTAATTGATCGTTGGTTTAATGCAAATACACAGCTTAATAAATATATAGGTGATGCAATTGCTATTAGAGAACTTGAAGATCAATACTCTGAAAAAGAAGTATATGATGATCCTTATGTACTTGAAATGGATCCTGATGATATAAATCAATTTGAAAATGAACAAAAACAAAAAACCGCAAGAATTGTAGGTATAAAATTATTAACTAATACTGGTTTATTAAAACCACAAGGAACAGATACTCTTTTTTTAGCAAATAAATTAATGAAAGATTATGGCTATAACGATGCATTTTTAATGGCTTTTGTAGACACATTAAAATCTACAGCAAAAACTAAAAGAATAAAATCTGAATATACTAATTCAAAAATAGAAGAATCACTTAAAAACATGGGAAGAACTGTTTCGGCTGGAGATCGAGCTGAATCATACAAAGCATTTACATTTCCGGGCATAAGAGGGCTTGGAATAGATAATTACCAAACATTTGTATTTTCTTTGCCTAATTTTAATCAAGAAGCTAGAGAATATTCAAATCCAGAAGATGAAATTTTTGGAGAATATGATGGTGTAGATTTTTCAAAAGGAAAAATAGTTGGTAAAAATGCAAATATAAAATCTTTAGGAGGTGCTAATCATTTTGATAATATTGCTAATCCTTTTGGTTATGTTCGTGTTACAGATATGATTACCGAAGATGGTCAAAAAATATTAATTGTTGAAGAAATACAAAGTGACTATGCTTCTTATGTAAGAGATAAATTAATTTTACATCTTGAAGCACAAATAAAAATAGCAGAAGAAAATCAAGAATTATCAAAATTAAGTTGGTTTCCTAATGACAAAAAACTTTTAATCAATGAAACTTATAGAGAAGATTATTTAAGTGAAGCCCCTCAAGAAGCTCGTACAAATATTGATAGAGAAATAAGAAACATAGCACGAGAAGCAACACTATCTGATATTTCTGGAATACAAGTAGAACTTAAAAAATTTCTTAAAGCAGAAAATTTACCTGAATTACCTTATTTAAATCAAAATGATTATCTTTCATTTGGTGTAAATTATCTTATTCAACATGCATCTAGGAATGGTTATGACGGCATAGCTGTTACTAATGCTGAATTACAACAAGAAAGATATAGGCATAATTTTAAAAATTCTATAAAAGGAATTACTTTTGATCGTGTAATTTTAGAAAATTTAGATTCTAAAGAACCTAATAAAGAAGCTGTAAGATTTTCTTATACAATTCCTAGTAAAACAAATCCAAAAGCTTATCAAGAAAATGACTCTATATTATTTCTTAATGAAACAGATTTAGATATTAATAATTATGATCTTACTCGTGAATTTCAAAATAATGAAAGTTTTAATTTTGATTCTAAAATGACATTTGAAAAATTTTTAGGTAAAGAGATAGCTGAAATATTATTAACTGTTGATAATACTATGGCAAAAAGTCCAACAGGTATGGAAGGTGTTCGACAGGTGGGTGAATCAGATACAGGTGGTGTTTATGAAATAGAAAATTTACCTGCATTTATCGAACGAAATGCACTTATGTTAAAAGGACGAACAATAATTGATGGTATTGATGTAACAGGTAGAAAAGATATACCTGTTGGTGGGGCAGAGTTTAGAAAAACATATAATGAAATAATTCCAAAATTATTTATTGATGAAATGAAAGCATCTGTACCTGCTCAAAAAAGAAAAACTTTTGCTAAAGAAAAAAAATATCTTTATACAGAAGGTCAAACTGGTCAAGGTAAAATAATCAATGAAAATGAAATTTTAGATCAGCCTACAATAACAGCAAACATAAGAGAAGCACAAGTTATGCAAGCTTCTGAAGATCTGGATACACTTACAGACAGAATAACTTCTAATGTAACTAATGCTTTAAGATTTATTCCTATTACAGAAGAAATGAGACTTGAAAGTAAAGATGCACCAGCATTAAATAGTGTAGGTAAAGCTAGAAGAATGGCTGTTATTAATGAAGCTAAAAAAGAAAGGCATGATTTATCTTCTAATATTAGAGAAAGAGTTGCTAATTTCTTTACTGACAGTAAGATTTTCAATCCTTTGTATGGAGTGCCACAAAAAAGGGAATATCTCTTAAAAAGAGGTAAAGCAATGGGCATATTTAGTGCTTCCGAAAGAATTGCTTTAAAACTTAGGAAGGATGTAGCTCCTTATTTAGATAAAAATAATCCTTTAAAAAAGAAAGATCATAAACAAGTTAGAGAATTATTATTTAAATATCTTAGCACTTCACCAAAAGATGGTGAGCTTGAGTTATACAAACAATTAAAATTAATAGATCCTAAAATGGCTAAAGCTGCTTTAGACTCTAAAGATATTATTGAAAAATTAGGACAACAGTTACTAGAAGCTAATATTATTCCTGCTGATTCTTTTGAAATGAATAAAAGATCTTATTTGCCTAGATTATATATAGAACATGTTTTAAAGAATCCTGCTGGTGATGCTAGAAGTTATGCAAAGAAAAGAAAAGAAGATGCAGCAGATTCTCTAACAGTAATAGATGAATTAGCTCCTGAGTTTTTAGTTTCTAGGGCAATACAAAGACCAATGAGAGATTTAGCAATGCTAGAGTTCTATAACTCTATTGCAGGTAATAGACAATGGGTACTTGATGGTGATTTAGCTGATGTTGAATATGACGGCAAAAAAATTAGTTTCTTTTGGCTTGGTAGTCAAGCAAAGCAATATAGAGAAATAGCAAAATATTTAAACAGAGATCCAGAAAGAAAAGCAAAAATGCTTAAAGAAGCAGATGACATGCAAATTGCGGCTGACAAAGGTGCAGCTATATATGCAAAAGAATATGATCTTGATGTTAATACAATATTTGATCAAGAGCATAAAGAATCAAGATTTTCAGCTCCTGATGGGTTTAAACGAGTACCGAATAATAAATTATATGGTCTTATGGCTGGTAAAGCAGTTAGAACAGGTATATATGAAGATATAATTTCATCTATAAGTTATTCAGCTTGGGGTGATAATAATTATGTTAAGGGTGGAAAATTAGCTAGAAAATTAACATCTACATGGAAGTTAATAAAAGTCCCATTAAATCCTCCAACAGTTTTTAGAAACATGATGTCAAATGCAATATTAATGAATCTTTCTGGTATGCCTATACGCAGAATAATGTCTAATATGTACAAAGCAACTAATGAAATGATAGCTTACAAAAAAGGTGATATGGCTAATTCTAAACATTATAAAGCTTTATTAGATAGAGGTGTTGCTGATACTTCATTTACAGAAGCAGAGTTATTTAGATGGGCAGAAGATTTTAAAGAATTTACAACTGAAAGATCAATAAATGAATTAGGTATTCTTTCTTGGATGCATTTAAAAGGTTGGCGAAGATTTGCAAGTGCAGCTTCTTCTGTATATCAAGGCATAGAAGTTATGGGTAAAACTGCTATGGCTATAGAAATGATGGAGAATCAAAATAAAAATGCTGATGAAGCATATTTAATAGCTAATGATGCATTGTTTGATTATTCATTAGTACCTCCTTTAGTTAGAGGATTAAGAACAAGTCCAATTGGTATTCCTTTCTTAACATTTATGTATAAAGTAATACCTAAATTAATAGATGTTGCGTTAAATAATCCATTTAGATTTGCTCCATATGTAGCAATGGGGTATGCATTGCCACAAATATTTATGCATATGTTTGATATTGATGATGATGAATATGAAAAGTTGTTAGCTTTATTACCTCAATACACTAACGCTGGAACTACTTTTCCACTTCCTATAAGGGATGATGCAGGCAGATTACAGTTTCTTGATTTTGGGTACATAATGCCGTGGGGCTTTATAAATCAATTACTTGAGTCAGGAGAAAAAGGATACAACACAATAAAGGGTACAGCTCAGTTAGAAGAATTTAAAGCAAATGATATATTACAGACGTTAGGTTTGTTTGGAGGGCCGGGTTGGTCTTTAGCTGGTCTTCCTCTTAACATAGATCCTTTTAGTAAAAGACCAATTTGGAAAGAAGGTGAACCTTTTATAACGGATACTGGATCTGATTTTAATATATCAATTCCGGGTATATTTAAAAAAGATGGTCAACTAATTGATTTTATGCAATATATGACAAATCAATTTATGTTGCCTTCATTTTTACATACTGAATATGGCGCTACTAATAGAATGATTTCTGCTATTAATGAAGCTGGAGAAATAAACGATAAAAATAGATTAACTACTACGCAAGCAGCTATGAAGTTTGTAGGTTTAAACACTTTTGCTATTGATGAAAAACAAGCAGGATATACAAGGTTAATGCTTTTAAAAGAAATTAACCTTATAACAACACAAAGAAAAAAAATGTTACAAAGTAAATCTTATTCAAAAGAAGATAAATTAATACGAGCAAAAGAATATGATAAAGAAATACAAAAAATAAAATTTAAAATAGGATTAGTAAATGAAATAACAAAAGTTAATCCTGATCTATTAAGAACAATAAGAGATAAAAATTAATATGAATATATCAAAAGAAGGTATTGATTTAATTAAAGAATTTGAAGGATGTGAATTAACTGCATATCGTTGTAGTGCAAACGTTTTAACAATTGCTTATGGAAGAATTAAAGGAGTCAAGGAAGGTGACACTTGCACTAAAGAACAAGCTGAAGAATGGTTACATGAAGAGTTAATAGAATATGAAAGCTATATAAACGATATGGTAGAAGTATCTTTGTTGCAAAATCAATTCGATGCTTTAGTTTCTTGGGTTTATAATCTAGGGCCGTCTAATCTTAAATCATCAACATTACTAAAAGTATTAAATGCAGGTGAATATAAAAGTGTTCCAGAACAAATAAAACGTTGGAACAAAGCAGGCGGTAAAGTATTAGAAGGTTTAACTCGTAGGCGACAAGCTGAAGCTTTATTATTTGAAGGAAGAGAAGATTAATATGGAAAGGTTAACATTTAAAGAAGCAGCCTTGATTAGAATAGAGGCTCATGAAAAAGAATGTGTTGTTCGTTATGAGTATATAGAAAAAAGACTTGACGAAGGTGCGCAAAGGTTTAAACGACTCGAAGCAATAATTTGGGGTGTATATCCTTTTATTGTTGGTAGTATTATTTTGAGTAAATTTATATGAGCGAACAAAATATAAAAAAGAAAATAGAATTAGAAGTGGAAGTAACACCTAACAATATAGGAGTTAATCCTTTTTACAAATGGATTCATTTAGCTAAAACCGTTGATGCGTGGCGAATTTTTCCCAGAGCATTTGTTACTGTTTATATTGTATTACTCTACAAAGTAGTTACTTGGTTTATGACGATACCAGAACCTAACTTAGAGCAAGCAGGTTTAGTCTCGGTTGTAACTGGTGCTATGGCGGCAGTTTTTGGAATTTACGCAGGAACTAACGGACAAAGCAAAAAGTTTAAAGGCGAAGATTAAATGCAAGCGTTTGATCTAATTGCAGAATTAGGTCTACCTGTTGCCGGTGGTTTGGTCATGGCTTATTTTATATTTTTAGTAATGAAGCAACTTATGGATGGTTTGGTTGGTGAGATACAAACGGTACAAGCTATATCAAAAATGCTTATAACTAGAGCTTCTACTATGAATAACGATATGATTCGTATAGATACAAGCGTTTCTAGTGCGTTAGGTTTATCACCTGATTTAGATCGTATAGCGCGGGCAGAAAATTTTGTTGAGGACGGCAAAATAGATGCAAGGCGGGATTAATGGATATTGTGAAAATAGTTTCTGAGTTTGGATTTCCTGTAGTAATGGTAGTAGGGCTTGGATACTTTGTATATTTTGTATGGCAAACAATAACTAATAAGATTGATCCTGCCGTACAAGAAATGAAAGTAACTATTATACGTCTAACTGACCAATTAAGGCTCTTAGATCAAGATATGATAAGATTACAACAAAAGGTGAATACAGTATTAGAATTAAAAGAAGAGAAAAGATTAAATGAAAAGTAGTTTATTTTTAATTGTTGGTATTTATATATACGTTACAGTTTTTTTACTCTTGCTTGCTATTGGATCACAAGCAGACGAAATACTTTATCGTTTTAAAAGCCCTAGTTTTTCTGGAGTAAATACATCTAGTCATTATCTTACAATAGAGAATCAAGAAGCTACAAGAAAAACCACCGTTAAAGAAGAAATAGAAGCCTATAAAGATGAACTAGCCAGAGAAGCTCAAAACACGACACTTGCTAGGTTTATACGCAATTTAGAAAGTAGGATCTACGCACAGTTAAGCAGGCAAATGGTTGAGCAGTTATTTGGTGAAACTCCACAAAAGTCGGGGAAGTTAGAACTAGAGGGAAACACGATTGAGTATATTGTTGAAACAGATACAATCACGCTTACTATTACAGATGAGTCAGGTGGTACAACTAATATTACTGTGCCTATCGGTGACTTTACTTTCTAGTTGTGCGTTTGATTATCAAAAAATTATAGAAGAGGGAGGAATACCTGACATAATTACTAAGACATCTTCAGTATTAGATCTACAATCAGAAGAACTTAAAAACATCCTTCCTGCAAAAAGAAAACCTGTTATAGCTATCTACCCTAACAGTTTTAAAGACCAAACAGGACAGCGTAAAAGTAATGGACAATTTGCTTTATTTAGCACCGCGATTACCCAAGCACCTGAAGCTTTTCTTATTAGAGCTTTAAAACACGCTGCAAATGGTAAGTTTTTTCAAGTAGCAGAACGTGTAGGACTAGACAGTTTGACAAAAGAAAGGCAGTTAATACGCTCTACAAGGGAAACTTTTGATGAAGACAGCACTGTAAAACCATTGCTATTAGCAGGATTATTAATACAGGGAGGTGTTTTAAGCTATGATACTAATGTAAAGTCAGGTGGAGCAGGAGCAAGATATCTTGGAATAGGTTCTAGTAAAGAGTACAGAGAAGATGTTATTACTATTACATTAAGATTAGTTAGCGTTTCTACAGGAGAAATTTTAATAGAAGTTTTAGTTTCTAAAAGTATTATTTCAGTAGGGTTGTCTCAAGATATCTTTAGATTTGTAGATGAAAATACACGACTTATTGAAATAGAAGGAGGGGTTGCAGAAAATGAGAGCACTTCTGTAGCCATACAAAAAGCAATAGAAGAAGGTGTTCTGGAGATAATAAAAATAGGTATTAATAGAAGGTATTGGGAATATGAAAAAGTTAATTAGTTTAGTATTACTGTTATCGTTTAACACATTAGCAAGTGACAATGAAATATTTGTAGAACAGGTAGGTGTTACAGCCAATATAGATTTAGAGCAGCTAGGTAGTGGTAACATTATCGGTGGACTGTTAGCCGCAGCAGGCTCAATGACAGGACTGGATCTTGATGGCACATCTATGACACTGGATATAAACCAGATTGGTAACACTAACAAGTTCTTAGGTGATATGTATGCTGATAGCTATACAGGTTACTTTAACTTTGACGGTGACACCAACACGTTTACATCTAAGATGGATCCGACCAATGCCTACGGTGCAGATAACTCTAATGTTAATGTACAAGTTACAGGCAGCACCAACACGTTTACTCTTGACCTAGCTACTGCAGCATTATCTAGTGGTACGGATTTAGATTGGACAGTACAAGGTTCGTCAAACACAATTAATGCTGACATAGATGTAGATGGAGCTACAAACTACATGAATATAGATGGTGACAGCAACACAGTAAA
>Ga0209337_1002361_pt1 | contig 13702 bp, 15 predicted proteins | sample LinPmetageLP53_FD_184044 | JGI IMG/M metagenome (GOLD analysis project Ga0209337, IMG submission 184044) | Marine viral communities from the Pacific Ocean - LP-53 (SPAdes) (version 2) | ecosystem: Environmental > Aquatic > Marine > Oceanic | place: Pacific Ocean | collected 2010-02-08
TTTAGTAAGGATATTATATAATGGAAGTATTTGGGTTTAACATATCCCGAAGTGGAAAAATAGACACCAACTCATCGGAGTCGGATTTAGTAGAGAAGGAACCAGTAAAGTCCTTCATTACTCCCGATTCGGATGATGGTGCTATTTCCGTTGCAGGTGGTTTTTTCGGAAACCACTATGTTGACTTTGAGGGTGCATCTAGAAATGATGTAGATCTCATCAAAAAATATAGAGACATGGCATTACATGCTGAAGTCGAAATGGCCGTTGACGATATCGTGAACGAGTCTATTGTGTTTGATGGATTTAAGAAACCAGTTGAGATTTTTCTTGATGATCTAGATGCACCAGAGACTATTAAGAATAAGATCAGAGAAGAGTTTGAGTTTATTCTCAAGACAACTGATTTCTACAATAAGGGATATGAGATATTCCGTAGATGGTATGTGGATGGTAAATTATACTTCCATATTATTCTTGATCCTTCTAATCCTAAAAAGGGCATTCATGAAGTGCGTCCCATTGATCCAATCAAGATCAAGAAGATTCGTAAGGTGAACAAAACGGTTGATGGTAAAACTGGTATCTCCCTAATTGATTCTATAGAAGAATTTTATGTTTACCTTGATAACGATGACATCACATCCAACACGGCGACTACATCAGATAAACTTTTATCTGAGCAAGGAATCAAGGTATCACCAGATTCTATTGCATACTGTCATTCTGGATTGTTCGATTCATCTAAGAAACGTGTTCTTGGGTATCTTCAAAAAGCAATCAAACCACTAAACCAACTTCGCATGATCGAAGATTCAGTTGTTATCTACAGGATCTCTAGGGCCCCTGAACGCAGAATCTTTTATGTTGATGTGGGTAACTTACCAAAGAACAAAGCAGAACAGTATCTGCGTGATGTCATGAACCGATATAAGAATAAGATGGTTTATGATGCATCAACTGGTTCGATGCGGGATGAACACCGGCATCAATCTATGCTTGAAGACTATTGGATGCCACGAAGAGAAGGTGGTCGGGGAACTGAAATCACAACTCTGGATGGTGGACAGAATCTAGGTGAGATGGAAGACGTAATGTACTTCCAGAAGAAACTATACAAGTCACTTAATGTTCCTCTTTCTAGACTAGAAGCAGAGAACGGATTTAACATGGGTCGTTCTTCTGAAATTACAAGAGACGAAGTTAAGTTCTTCAAGTTCATCGAGCGACTCCGTAAGAAGTTTGGTGAATTATTTTCTGCACTTCTCAAGGTTCAGTTGATGAGTAAAGGTATCATCACCGAAGATGATTGGGTAAAGTATGAAGATCTAATTTTCTTCGACTTCACTAAAGACTCATACTTCACTGAACTCAAGGAAAATGAACTCCTCAAAGAACGCATTGATCTTTTGCAGACAGTAGACGATTACATCGGTAAATATTACTCAATCGAATACGTCCGCAAGAACATCCTCAAACAAAGCGAAGAAGATATTAAACTTATTGATACACAAATCAAATCAGAAACAGCATCTGGTGCTATTGATTCTGATTCGGATGAAGGAGATGATGATGGATTCTAGAAAAGCAATCGATGCTGCACTAATAAACAATGCAAATGCATTCAAGCAGCATATAGAAAATGGACTAAATGACAGGGCATCAAATGCACTACATCAAAAACGACTAGAAATCTCGGTAGATTCTGTGCAAGTTCAACCCGAAGTTGAAGCACAACCCGAGGTTGAGGCATCAGAATAACTATATACTAGGTAGATTAGATACACGAAAAGGACCACCCAATGAAGAAACTAGTACCAGCAATCATGATCGATAACCTTACAACGGCCTCAGAAGTCTTTGAGGGGATCATGCAGGAAAAGATTACTGATGCTATCGAAGCAAAGAAGTTCGAGTTGGCACAGGCGATCGACGAAAAGAAGAAGTTAGATGCTGTCGATCATGATGAACTCGATGGTGATCACGATGATCGTGAAGATAAAGACATCGACAACGATGGTGATGTAGATAGCAGCGATGAGTATCTGCACAACAGAAGAAAGACCGTTAAGAAGGCAGTCAAGAGCGAAGAGGTTGAGGTAGACGAAGCAGTCACCGCAACCTTACAGTTTAAGAAGGATGCCGATGGTGTTTCTGCTGGTGGTAAAAAGGTTGGTAAAGGAAAGTACAAATTTACTTTCAAGAGCGACACCGAAATGATGAAGTTCATGGATAAGCATTCATCGAAGATGCTTGAAGGTGTTGAAACTGAAATTGCCAGAGAGAAAGAATCCATCGCAAGAAGCAACGAAAAGATCAAGGGTCTTCAGGACAAAGAGGATCGTAAAAAGTCAATAGGAGATAACAAATAATGTTTCTTATCACCGAGACAACTGAAGACGTTAAGTTCCTGACTGAAGATAAAAATGGAGAGAAGCAATACTTCATTGAAGGTATCTTTATGCAGGCAGAAACGAAAAACCGCAACGGAAGAGTATACCCAAAGAAAACTCTTACCGATGAAGTTCAGAGATATAACACTGAGTATGTACAGAAGAATCGAGCAATGGGTGAATTGGGACATCCAGAAGGACCAACAGTCAATCTGGAACGTGTGTCTCATATCATCAACGACCTTCGTGAAGAGAATTCTAATATCATGGGTAAGGCGAAAATCCTCGACACCCCATACGGTAAGATCGTAAAAAATCTTATGGATGAAGGTGCAAAATTAGGTGTATCGTCCCGTGGAATGGGAACCCTGAAAGAGAAAGGTGGAGTAAATGAAGTCCAAAAAGATTTCATGTTATCTGCCGTAGATATTGTAGCAGATCCATCTGCCCCTGATGCTTTCGTTAACGGAATCATGGAAGGTAAGCAATGGATTTGGGATAACGGTTTGATGAAAGAACAAGTCATCGACAGTTATCAGAAGATGATTAGATCTGCATCATCTGCGGATTTGAACGAAACTAAATTAAACGCATTCAGGGACTTTTTGAACAAACTCTAAAACCCAAATTATATAAATAGGTCGTAGTAACAAACAAAGGAGCATTTTAAATGGCTACTAAAAACACAGAAACAGAAGTTAAGTTGGACGAGATGTCTGACTCAGATCTTGGTCTTCAGATGGCCAAGATGCATACTCTCATGAAAAACAATGGTGCATCCGACGATGAAATCTCGGAAGCACTTTCTGATTGGAAGGGTCTCTCTACTGAAGAGATCACCGAACGTCTTCAGGAAGAACTTGCCAAGACCGATGAAGGTTATGGTAAGATGAACGCTTCTAAGAAGAAGATGAAAGAAGAAGAAGACGAGGAAGATGAAGACGAAGATAAGGAAGTCGAAGAAGGCAAAGTCCCACCACAGTTCGTGAAGAACTTGAAGAAGAAAAAGGGTGAAGACGACGACGACGACAAGGAAGACGTTGAAGAAACTGCCGACATGGGTACAGCAAAGAACACCGCGAAGAAAATTCTCGATGTTAATGACAACCAGGCCGCTGACGGTAAGAAAGCAACAGACGCACCTAAGGCAGGAGCAAAGGGTAAGGTTGAGAAACCAAACATGAAGGAGCATATTGACGCTCTCTTCACTGGTGAGGATCTTACCGAAGACTTCCGCACAAAGGCAACTACCATCTTTGAAGCAGCAGTAAACGAAAGAGTCACTGCAATCGAAGAGGAGTTAACTGGGTATCACAACACTCAACTCGCAGAGCAAGTTGAGTCAATCACTGATGAATTGACAACTAAAGTAGATGATTATCTGGGTTATGTTGTAGAACAGTGGATGAAGGATAATGAACTCGCAATCACCAACGGTCTTAGAACCGAAATCGCCGAAGACTTCATGGTCGGACTCAAGAATCTTTTCGAGGAATCATACATTGATGTCCCCGATGAGAAGACTGATCTGATTGAAGAACTCGCAACCAAGGTTAGCGATCTTGAAGATTCGCTCAATGAGCAAATCACAAATAATGTAGAACTCCGTAAGGACATCTTAGAGTCCACCTGTGATGGTGTCTTCTCTGAGGTATCGAGAGACTTAGCGGACACCGAAGTTGAGAAACTTCGTTCGTTAGTCGAAGGAATTGAGTACGAAACAGAAGACCAGTACCGGGAGAAGATCAACGTAATTAAAGAAAGTTACTTTGGTACTCATGCGTTTTCAAAGAAGACTGAACTCTTCAATGAAGCACCCCAGTCTGATTCAGCAGAAACTGTAGATCCAATCACAGATCCTGTAATGTCAATGTACTCAAACGCAATCAGTAGAACTTCATCACCAAACAGACAAGTTTCGTAAATCTAGTCAAACATAAATAAAAAGTGTTTAAAAAGGAAACAAGGAGAACACAACAATGGACCCTAACAACACATTCAATGTAGATGCACTAAACGAGAAGTGGAAACCACTTCTTGAGCATTCGGATCTTCCGAAGATCGAGGATAACTATAAGAGGAACGTAACTGCGATTCTTCTTGAGAACGAAGAGAACGCTCTTCGTGAACAGGCACACGCCGAAGGCCGAGAGTTCATCTCGGAAGCAATTCCTGCTAACGCCAGTAACACTGGTCTTGGTGGTGTTGGTGGAAACAACAGCAACGCGAACATGCAGGGATACGATCCAATTCTTATCTCTCTCGTTCGTCGTTCTATGCCCAACCTAATGGCATACGACATCTGTGGTGTTCAACCAATGACGGGTCCTACCGGACTTATCTTTGCAATGAAGAGTAAGTACAGCACTCAGGGTGGTACTGAAGCACTCTTCAACGAACCCGCAACCAAGTTCGGTAACACCGGCGATGGTGGTTCAGTAGTTACCTCTGGTATCACTGCTGACCCGCTTCTCGGATCCTATGCTGCTGGCCACGCTGATGACGGGAACACCCGACTTCAGGAAACCATTGCTGCACAGGGTATCGACGCTGGTGGTGGTATGTCCACAGCATCTGCCGAGCAACTCGGTGATGCAACAGACAATCACTTCAACCAGATGGCATTCTCGATCGAGAGAACGTCAGTTGTTGCTAAGACTCGCGCCCTCAAGGCAGAGTACACCACTGAACTCGCTCAGGATCTCAAGGCAGTTCATGGTTTAGATGCAGAGACGGAACTCGCAAACATTCTCAGCACGGAAATCCTTGCTGAAATCAACCGCGAAGTCGTTCGAACCATCTATCGCAACGCTAAACTTGGCGCACAGCACATCGATCTCCGCAACCGCGGCGCTGGTTTCACCTCATCACTCGGTGGTGGTGCAACTTCCGGTGGTAATGGACTCGGTATCGGTGGTGTCTATGACTTAGACGCTGACTCCGATGGTCGTTGGAGTGCTGAAAGATTCCGTGGACTCATGTTCCAGATCGAACGTGAAGCAAACGTAATCGCTAAGGAAACTCGACGCGGTAAGGGTAACTTCCTCATCTGTTCCGCAGATGTTGCTTCTGCCCTCGCAATGGGTGGATTCCTCAACATCTCACCTGCTCTCAACGTCAACCTCAACGTCGATGACACTGCCAGCACTTTCGCTGGTGTCCTCAACGGTAAGATGAAGGTTTACGTCGATCCATACGCAGGTGCAGGTACTGATGCCGTCTCACGCAACTTCTGCGTAGTTGGTTACAGAGGTACTTCACCTTACGACGCTGGTATGTTCTACTGCCCATACGTTCCACTCCAGATGGTTCGTGCGGTTGGTGAAAACACATTCCAACCCAAGATCGGATTTAAGACTCGTTACGGACTGGTAAACAACCCATTCGTTTCGACTGCGGATCCATCTGCTGCGATTCGTGTGAACCAGTATTACCGTGTCTTCCGTGTAGATAACCTGCATGGCCTTGGTGACGGTTCAGCATACGCTGCTGACTGATCGGTAAGTAAAACGTAAATCAGGGGAGAGTCCTAGTGACTCTCCCCTTTTTTATTGTATAAATAGTGTAGAGGAGATTTCTTATGGCAAAACCACTACCAAATATTCCACCAGCAGGTGTGAGTCTAGACGTAAACAGTCGGACTGTGACAAACGAGAGTTATCTACAACCTGTCTCGTTTCAGTTTTCGTGTCCAAAAACACCTACACTAAACTACTTTGTTCAGTCGGTTCAAATACCAGGCGTCGATAGTGCAGCAGCATTTCAACCAACAGCACTTATCAACTCACCTTTACCCGGACAAGACTTCACATACCAACCACTGACCGTTTCGTTTATCATAGACGAAAACATGAACAACTGGTTGGAAGTATATAACTGGTTGATTAGCACAAAGGCAACAGACAGGTTCGATCGAGTAGCAGCACCAGCAGATCAATTTTCTGATGCCAGTATTCTAGTGATGAACAATAAGATGCAGGCCATTCGTCGTATAGAATTTTCTCGGATGTTCCCTACCAATCTCACAGAGATTCAATTCGATAGTGCCAATACAGATCCCGGACCTATCTTAGCAACGGCAACATTCGCATACACTTACTACGAAGTGAGTGAAATACTGCCTTGACTTTTGATGTGAGTGTGGTATACTTGAATATCACACAGGAGATATACTATGAAACTTAATGAACTACGACGTATGACAGAGAGAGATTCTGTTCTTGATGATACGGCACTGGATATTGAATCTCTCAAGATTCCTCAACTGCATAATAAGTACATGAATATTCTCATGGAGTGTAAGTTCGATTTATCTAAGGTCGAACGAGACTATAGATCTCTAAAGAGAATCAAGTGGGAATACTACACAGGCAAAATGTCAGAAGAAGATCTAGAACGCCTTGAGTGGGAACCCTTTGATCTCAAGATTCTAAAACAAGATCTTGATCTATACCTAGACTCCGACGATGATCTGTGCCTTATGCAAGACAAAATGGTTCTTGCAAAAGAGAAACTAAACTACGTCGAGTCATTCATAAAAGAATTGAATAACAGGCACTGGAAGATCCGTAATGCCATCGAATGGAAGAAGTTTACTAACGGAGTTTCATAGTGAACGAAGCACATCGACTGTACTTTAGGCAAGTATATAGAATTGCCTGTAATAGTACAAACCCAATAGATAAAAATGCCGCTGGTATCGGTTTTGAACACCAAGGAGAAATTCTTGGTGGTGCTTCTAATACAATCCAAAACTATCAAGAGTGGATGTCGGCACCACAGTATCTTCGTTACTTGTCAGAACACGCAGAAGTAAACGTAATCAATAAATTTAAAATGGCAAATCTACCAACAGAAGGTACGATATTATTTGTTCCTTGGGGATCATCTCCTAGATCTTGCAAGTACATCGTAGATGCCGGTATCTCTAAAGTTGTATACCATAAAAACGCTCTCGACAAAGTACCAACACAATCAAGAAAATCATGTCAGTTTGGTCTTAACCTCCTGAACAGGTTCGGTGTTGATATAGAATACTATGAAGGTAAAGTTTTTACCCATGACGAAATTGAAGTCAAAATCAGAGGAAGATCCTTCTTCCCTTAACTCATACATAGTAGGTATGAGTGATTTGTTTATTGAACATGTTGACTCCGTTCATATCAAGATTCGATGTGAACGAAGCATTTCCAAGGAACTTTCGGACTTTTTCACGTTCAAAGTTCCGGGTTATAAATTCATGCCCCAATACCGTAACCGGATGTGGGACGGCACTATTAAATTATATAACGTCTTTGATCAAACTCTATACAAGGGTTTGGTATCCTACGTTGTTAAGTTTGCAGAGGATCGTCAGTATTCGTACTCATTGGAAATGCCCAAGAAAAAGGGCAAACGAAAAACATCAGACGAAGCAAAGAAGTATATAAACGAGTTTCTAAAACCACATGCAAATGGTAAAGCGATTGAAGCACACGATCACCAGATTGATGCGGTAACACACGCAATGAATTCTGATAGGTGTCTTCTCTTGTCCCCTACTGCTTCTGGTAAGAGTTTAATTATCTACTCCCTGATTCGTTACTACATGGACATGATTCCAGAAGACAAGAAACTTCTGATCATTGTCCCAACGACATCATTGGTTTCACAAATGTTGTCAGATTTTTCTGATTATTCTAAAATTAATAAATGGAATTCAAAAAAGAACTGCCATGCCATCTTTGCTGGCAGAGATAAGAACACAGACAAGCGTGTTGTTGTGTCTACATGGCAAAGTATATACAAGCAACCCAAGGAATACTTCGATCAGTTTGGTGCGGTGTTCGGAGATGAGTGTCACTTGTTCAAGGCAAAGTCACTGACTACTCTCATGACAAAGTTGACTGACTGTCCATATCGAATCGGGACAACAGGAACTCTTGATGGTACAACAACACACAAACTAGTAATCGAGGGTTTGTTTGGACCTACTTACAATGTCATCTCTACGAAATCGTTGATGGACAAAGATCTGGTGTCATCACTAGAGATTGATTCGATTCTCTTGTCTTACTCAGACGAAGATAAAAAAGAAGCAAAAAAATTAAAGTATCAGGACGAGATGAAATGGTTGATATTTAATGAAAAACGTAATAATTTCATTCGTGATATGGCACTTTCATTAAAAGGTAACACATTAGTTCTGTTTCAGTTTGTAGATAACCACGGAAAGTACCTACATAGTATACTAGAAAAGAAAAATCCGGATCGAAAAGTCTTTTTCGTTCATGGAGGAACTGATGTTGAAACTAGAGAACAAGTACGAAAGATAACGGAGAAAGAAAATGGTGCTATCATTGTAGCATCATACGGTACGTTCAGTACAGGTATCTCTATTCGCAAACTACATAATATTATTTTTGCATCACCATCAAAATCTAGAGTTCGGGTACTACAAAGTATAGGAAGGCAGTTAAGAAAATCTGAAGATAAAAAGATAGCACACCTATATGACATTGGAGATGATCTCAGTTGGAAGTCATATAAGAATCATACCCTAAGACACTTTATAGAACGAATTAAGATTTACAAGTCTGAACAGTTTAAAGTCAGACAAGTAAGTATTAAAATTTAGGAGGAGAGATAGAATGACACCCTACCGAATTTTAAAATTAAGAAGCGGTGATGATATAATCACTCGCATCAAAAGCAATGCAGGCGGAAAACTCTTGATAGAGCGGCCTATGCAGATGAAAGTTACAACACAAATTACGCAAACAGGTATGAGGAGAGATGTTCTTATCTTACGGGATTGGTTGGATCATACAAATGAATGCGATACCAAGATCCCAGAGGATTGGGTAGCAACCTTCTTAACCCCAGATACTCCAACGGTCGATTTATACCTCAAGCAAAAAGAGGCAGACGATTTAGATCCGCCATACGACAATGTAGCAGAGTTGCCGGAGTCTCAAGCATCTCCACCACAGAATATTGCAGAAGAAAATATGATCCGCGATGCTCTCACCCAGAAGATGATGGATCAGCAGAAATTCCAAGATTTTATTCAAATGAATATGGCCATTCCGCCTCAGGTTTTTATGCAAATGATTAATCAGGGTATACTTGGAGAACCAGAAGACATCGACGAAGAAATCGAAGATGACGACGACTGGTTCAATAACAATGATAGATTCAAAGACTGGCCTGATGAAGATAAGTTTTAATTATACTTATCTGAAACCTGGCACAGATGATTGTAACTGGGTATAGGAAAACTGTCAAGGAAAAAATTAATATTTCTTTTGACAAAGCGAGAAACATAGGGTATAGTATTGTAAAGGACAAGGAAGTACATCATGGCAAAGAAAAAATCAAACCATTACATCGATAATAAAGAATTCTTTGGTGTAATGTGTGAATGGAAAGACGAGATAAAGGCAGCAGAAGATGCTGGCGAACCGAAACCAGTCATCCCTGACTATGTGGGTGAGTGTTTTTTAAAGATCGCAGAACACCTTTCATACAAACCAAACTTTATCAATTATCCGTTCAAGGATGATATGATTGGTGACGGCATAGAAAACTGTGTAATGTATGCAAGCAACTTCGATCCTGAGAAGTCAACAAACCCCTTCTCATACTTTACTCAGATAATCTATTTTGCGTTTCTCAGAAGAATTCAAAAAGAGAAGAAGCAGAATTACATCAAGTATAAGGCAACAATCGAGGCAGATCAGTTTGGCGAGTTCAGAAAGTGGTTCAAGAATAATTACTTCGACGAAGACAAGAAGTACACAGACATTTTTGATATCACAGAAAATGATTTGGCAAAGTTCGAACCAAAGAAAAAGGCGAAGACTAAGAGGAAAAAGTCTGAATGAAAATTGCATTGATTAATGATACTCATTTTGGAGTTCGCAATGACTCCACTACTTTTGCAGAGTACATAAACAAGTTCTTTGATGAAATATTTTTCCCGTATTGCAAAGAGCATAATATTACTGAAGTGATTCATCTGGGTGATCTCATGGATCGTCGTAAGTTTGTCAACTTCAGTACATTATCTCAAGTTCGCAGAAACTTTATGGAACCTATGCGAGATAACGGGTTGAATGTCAATTGTATTATTGGCAACCACGATACTTACTTTAAGAATACTAATGATCTAAATTCACCAAAAGAATTATTCGGTGATAGGTACGACAACTTTCATCTACACGAATCGTCAGTAGAGGTTGATTACGATGGTACATTAATCGCCCTTGTTCCTTGGATAAACAAAAGGAATCGAGATGATGTATTATCGTTCTTGAAAAATACAAAGGCCTCGATCGTAGGTGGTCACTTCGAACTGAACGGTTATGAAGTGATGCGTGGTGTAAAGTTTGACGGGGGTATGGATGATGATCCACTCCAGAGATTCGAGATGGTTCTCTCTGGACACTTCCACGGGAAGCACAGTCAAAACAATGTTCATTACCTTGGTACACAGTATCAAATTACCTTCTCAGATCTCAAAGAAAAGAAAGGGTTTCATGTTCTCGACACAGAGACAAGAACCATTGAGTTCATTGAAAACCCAAATAAATTATTTCACTTCTTGTATTATGATGATTCCAAGACCGATTATGATGAGATAATAAACAAGATGGACTTCGATGATTTTAAGAATACATATGTCAAGATTTTTGTTATCAATAAAACTAAACCTTATACGTTTGACAAACTGTGTGATAAGTTCTATGATACACAAGTACAGAATTTAACCATAGTCGAAGACTATGGAGAAGAAATAGAAGAAGAAGAGGTGGTTGATATGACCAAAGACACAATAACTCTTATATATAATGAGGTTGACACACTTGATAATGTCAACACAGGTAAGATCAAAGAATTAATTCGTTCAGTGTATATGGAGGCACTTTCGCAATGAGTGATCAAAAGAAAAAAAGTCGAGGACTTGGGGACACAGTAAAGAAGGCGATCACTGTTACAACTTTCGGACTGGTGAAGCAGAAACCCGGATGTGGTTGTAAGGGTCGTCAAGCATGGTTGAATAAGAAGTTTCCTTATAAGTGGTATCGTGATGGATTAAAAACACATGCCGAATATAAGGAAACGGAAGCGATTAATGCCGCCGCAATATTCAAACAAGTTACAGAGGAAGTAATGACACCAGAACAAAAAGAAATTCGGGATAGATTATTTCAACAGCGAACAAACAGGGCCAATAAATCAATTGCAACCCCACAAATTCCAGCAAGAGTACCATCAACTAATCCTGAAGTCTCAACGATTGGTTCTAATACGATTGTAGAAGAAAAGAAATGTGCGCCATGTGAGGCCGCCAGAATTGAGCGAGAGCGTCTCGCTGCACTGGAACAGAATCAACCAGATACCACGGAGAGTTGATCAGGGATGATTTTATTTGATTATGTTCGGTTCAAAAACTTTGGATCGTTTGGTAACTATCTTACCACAATCGATCTGAAAAATAAGAAAACTACATTAGTTTCAGGCAACAACGGAAACGGTAAATCGTTCGCGTTGCTTGATTCTATTACCTTTGCATTGTTTGGGAAACCTTTCCGAAAGATCAACCTCCCTCAGTTAGTCAACAGCATTAACCAGAAGGATTGTTACGTCGAGATTCAATTTACTATTGGTAAGACTGAGTACAAAGTGTGTCGTGGTATTGCTCCAAAGTTATTTGAAATTTATCACGATGGTAAACTACTTGATCAAGACTCAAAAGCAAAGGATTATCAACGAATGCTTGAAGAGCAGATCCTGAAAATGAACTACAAGTCATTTACTCAGGTTGTGATTCTTGGTTCTTCCTCGTTCATTCCTTTCATGCAGTTGTCTGCCTCCGATCGTCGTGATGTGATTGAGGATATTCTTGACATTAATATTTTCTCCGTAATGAATACATTAATCAAGGGTAAGATTTCAACAAACAAAGACGAGACAAAAGATCTTAAATATCAAATGACGTTATCATCCGACAGGATAACACAACAAGAAAAGTTCATTCAAACAATCGAGGATAAGTCCGACTCATCTATTAAAAAGTGTGAGGACGAACTGAAAGAAACTCAGTCACAGATAGCACTGTCGCAAGAGGCAGTTAAGGGTCTTCAAGATACTGTAGATGAACTCTTAGAGAGTTGTGATTCTAGTGATGTGTTGTCGAGCGAAATCCGAAAACTGGACAATCTGTCTAGTCAAATGGAAAAGAATATTCAAAGACTCGAAAAGGAAATCACCTTCTACACAGATAACGATAACTGTCCAACCTGTAGTCAAGAGATAAACGAAGAACATAAGACAACATGTGTCTCTGGTAAGAAGGAAAAAATCGAGGAGATTGGTGAGGGAATAGTTACACTTGCTGATCAATTGAAAACTAAAGAAGCAATCCTTACCGAAACACAACAGATTATGAAATCGGTGGGTAAACTACAGAATGATGTATCACAGGAAACACATTCACAAAACTCGTTGATGAAGTACGCCAGCAAACTCCAGAAAGATATTACCGAGATCATGACGGAGCGTGGTAATCTTGTAGAAGAAAAGGAACGTCTAGAAGAACTGCGACAAAAGACTTTGGATTTCAAAACACAAATTGATGACGCAACCAAAGAGTTGTATAATCTATCTGTTGTTCTTGATCTCCTGAAGGACAAGGGAATCAAAGCAAAGATTATCAAGTATTACCTACCGATCATGAACAAACTGATCAACAAGTATCTTACTGCGATGGATTTCTTTGTGAAGTTTACACTAGATGAAAACTTCAACGAAACAATCAAGAGTAGACACAGAGATGAGTTTACTTACATGAGTTTCAGCGAAGGTGAAAAGATGAGGATCGATCTTGCACTTCTTCTGGCGTGGAGAGAAGTTGCCAGAATGAAGAATAGTGCAAATACAAACCTTCTGATTTTGGACGAAGTGTTTGATTCATCGCTAGACTCCGGCGGAACCGAAGAGTTCATCAAGTTACTACATGAACTGGGCAAGAACTGTAACATCTTTGTGATCAGTCACAAGTCTGATCAGTTGGTGGATAAGTTCCCGGATGCCATGACCTTTGTGAAGAAAAACAACTTTAGTAAGATGGTGTGATATGTTATTTCAAGAAACAATTTATGACTACCTTCCTCTGATTGGTGATTGGCAAGACACTTTACCCAATCCCGTGATAGAAGAACATGAAGGCATACAAGTTGTTCGTGATGACCTACTTGGTGGTGGATCGAAGATGCGATTCGCTGATTACTTAATTAAATCTAACGAGGAGATCGAAGAATGGGTAT
>Ga0209337_1002362_pt1 | contig 13694 bp, 26 predicted proteins | sample LinPmetageLP53_FD_184044 | JGI IMG/M metagenome (GOLD analysis project Ga0209337, IMG submission 184044) | Marine viral communities from the Pacific Ocean - LP-53 (SPAdes) (version 2) | ecosystem: Environmental > Aquatic > Marine > Oceanic | place: Pacific Ocean | collected 2010-02-08
GGTGCTCAAATTGAATGTCAAGCAGTTGATGGTTTAATTTGGCAAGTGAGCGCACAGTTAATTGGTAACGGTGCATTTGCTAATCCTTGGAGTTAATAAATAATTAGTGGCTCCTTCGGGAGCCACGCACACAGGAGAATTTTATGGCTTTCAAAGGCGATATACAAGCTACAAGATCAACAGCAGGAAACACAGGGGCTGCATTAATTGCACAACCTGTAAGGCTTAAAGGAATTATTGTTGCCTCAAGTGGTGGTGGAGCAGGTGTTTTAGAATTAACAACAACTTCAAACACGGGAGCAACATTATTTTTTGCTGACGTACCAAGTGGAGATGTTATTAACTTTAATTTTCCAGAAGATGGAATTTTATTTCCACAAGGAATTTTTTGTAAAACAAAAACACACGTTACAGCTTACACATTATTAACAGATAAGTTTTCTGGTCCTAATTTAACAGGGAGTAATGGATAATGGGTGGCTCAAGTTTTTCATCAGATCAATTAAGTGCTCACGCTACTTCTACAGCTCAAATGGTAGCAATAGGTGGAACAGGTAAAACAAACAGAGCAAGACTAACTTCTATTCAAGCAAAAGGTGCATCAAATTCATCTATTATATTTAAATCTGGTGGTGGTTCAGGAAATGTTATAGCAACATTTTTATTTGATACAGAAGGCCTAGAAGTTTATGTTCCAGGAAATGGTATTTTCTTTCCAGATGGTATTCATGCAACTATCGCTAATACTGCTGGAGTAACTATTACATTTACTTAAGATGGATTTAGATTATTACGCAGATATAATCGAATTAAAAAAAGGTGGTATGCCACCTAGAAATAAAAAGAATTTTCGTTCTACAAAAAGTGGAGCAGGGATGACTCAAGCAGGAGTTATGGCCTACAGAAGAAAAAATCCAGGCAGTAAACTAAAAACTGCAGTAACTGAAGATAATCCAGGGGGAAAAAGAGCTTCTCGTAGAAAATCATATTGTGCAAGATCAGCAGGTCAAATGAAAAAGTTCCCTAAAGCTGCTAAAGACCCTAATTCTAGATTAAGACAGGCTAGAAGAAGATGGAAGTGCTAGAAAAACTTTATTGGTTATTTTTAGACACCCTCCTCTATGTTATACTCTACATAATTTTTATTTTAATAATACTAGGAATAATTTTTAAAACTATGATTGATAAAATTTTTTATTCGCTTTTTGGGGCAATGGATAATTTATGGAATTTTTTTACTACGTCTAAATGTAAAAAAATAAAAAAAGGAGAAAAACATGATAGATAAATTAAAAACTAAAGTTGTACATTATTGGTCAGACCACAAGATTGAATGTTTTGTAGTTGCCATTCTTGTTGTAGCTTACATAGTAAAATAATGAATATAGCAGAATTATTTAAAAAGAATTTTGTATTAGTGCCCGTAATAGCGTCTGTACTTTTTGGAACATTTACGGGCGTTAAGTATATTGTTAATCTAACAGACACAATTAATTCTAATCAAACTCAAATAGTAAACCTTCAAAGAGATCTAACTGTAGCTCAAGAAAAACTTACAGATCAAAACACAAGACTAACTTCTGCAGAATCTACGTGGCAGATGGCAGAGAATCTTTATCGACAGCTAGCCGATGAAGTACGGGAGCATAGCTACGATATTAAGGATTTAAATAGGTAATGTATGGAGATTCTCAGGATGGATTACAGATTTACAGCAATCTTAATTTTATTATTTATAGGGCTAACTATGTTTGCAAAACCAGCATATCCTAAAAATGAATACTTAAACAACGGAACCAACACTTGTAGTACTGGAGATGTTTCCGTATCAGTTGAACAAAGAGACTACGAAAATAGGTATAGACACTATGATCCTACAAACAATTATAATAGCCCTAGTGATGATAAATCTATACGTTTAACTTATAGAAAATTTTTAGGTTCAGCCTGCACTAAAGAATTTAAAGCAGTGCAACAAGAAAACATGGAACTCAAGCAGCAGTTAGAATTAATGAAAATGTGTGGTAGGGTTAATAGCAATCCAAGTCTTGCACAAAATGATAACTTTAGATTATTAGTATCAAAGTGTATTGGTGTTACTCCAGTTAAATTAGACAATAGACCCGCAGATGGTAAAAGTAAATGGGATGAATTAAAAGATGATTACAAAAAAGAAAATCCTGAAATCAAATTAATGAATGATAAAATCATAGGACCTAAAAATGAAAATTAGTGAGAACACCTCTGTAAGCATGCCGGTCAAGAACATGTTAATGATTATCGCTGGCGTTGTAGCTGGCGTGTTTGCGTACACCGAGATTACTGCTAGACTAACAAGCTTAGAGACTTCACGTGAATTGTTTCAAGCAGACTTACTTAAGAAAAGTGAACAACTGCCTACAGATCAAGAACAATACATGTTGATAGAAGACTTATACAAAACAACAGAGAAGTTAGAGATAACTCAAGAACAAAATATGACTAACAAAGTCAATATAGAATTTTTAAAAGCACAGCTAGAAAAAGCATTAGATGATGTAGAACAATTAAAAGATAAAGTTAGAGCGAATGGAAATGGAGCACACTAATTGGAAATTGTAATAGCTTTATTAATGATTGTAAATGGTGAAATAAAAGAACATAGAATACAGGACTCTATGTCTACTTGTTTAAAAGCTAAACGTATTGCAATGAGATCAGGTACAAGTCGTATAGACTACCAATGTATAAAATCTAAAGCAGAGACAGAGATTTACATGGGTGAAAAATCAATTGTTAAATTAATATTAAAATAGGAGTAGCTATGGATCTTACACGTAATTTTACTCTTCAAGAGTTAATTAAATCAGACACTGCTATACGTAAGGGTATAGATAATAATCCTAATGCAGATCAAATAGAAAAATTAAAATTACTTTGTGAAAAAATTTTACAACCCGTACGTGACCACTTTGGCAGAGTCAAAGTTACGTCAGGATTTCGTTCACCTCAACTTTGCACTGCTATCGGCAGCTCGATTAATAGCCAGCACTCAAAAGCGGAAGCGGCAGATTTTGAATGTGTTGGAGTTGATAATAGAGAATTAGCAGATTGGATACGTAGGGAATTAGAATGGGATCAGTTGATTGTCGAGTACTTTGTTTCAGGAGAACCCAACTCAGGGTGGATACATTGTAGTATTACAGAAGGCACCCCAAGAAAACAGTTCTTGCATGCATATAGAAGTGAAGGTAAAACTAAGTATAAACCTATATTAGGAAACGCAAAGGATATATTATAATGGCAATAACTAGAGGTCAAATACCAGCACAAATAGACGGAAAATTAAGAGGGGCTAGAGATGAAAAAAAGAAAAAAGAAAGAGTTAAACTAGCTTTAAAAAAGAAAAAAAAGAACGTTTTAGCCAAGACGTTTACTGTATAGTTAATAAATGATATACTTCTTGCATGACTAAATTATGTGCAAGAGGAAAATCTGCAGCCAAAAGAAAATTTAAAGTATACCCTTCTGCATATGCTAATGCTTATGCATCTAAAATTTGTGCAGGAAAAGCAAAAGATCCATCTGGTCTTAAAAGAAAAGATTTTAAGGGACCTAAACCTGCTGGTAAAAAATTAGGTGGAGAATCTAAAATTAAAAAAGTAATAGGTGGTTTAAAAAAAGCATCTAAGTTACACGCTTCTCAAGCTAAAACTTTACAATCGGTAGTAAAAGCATCCTCAGGAAAATTTGCACAAACTTTACAACCTTATAATGGAAGTTACATTAAAGGTAATTTAGCAGGGCATGAAGTTTCAAATGAAAATTTAAGTAATTATTATAAGGATATGATTTAATGGGTGCAAAAACTATTGAAGAATTAAAAAAAGAAACACAGAAAATTGTAGATAATTTTCCTAAAGAAAAAAAATATAATTATAAAAAACCAAAGAAAAAGCCATATACAATTGTTGAGCCAGACAGAGCAATGTCTATTGATACTACAACAAGTCAATATGGGGATTCATCTAAAGGAAGAAAACCCATTTTTACAGAACTTAATTGTGGAGGCATGGCCCGTGGAACAGGAGCAGCGATTAAAGGCAAAGGTTTCAAAGGCGTATTCTAATGGGTCTTAAAAAATGGTTCAATGAAAAATGGGTCGATATAGGGTCACCAAAAAAAGGGGGAGGATATAAGGAATGTGGAAGAAAATCTGCAAGTGGATCAAAAAGAAAATACCCCAAATGCGTTCCTGTTGCAAAAGCAAACCGAATGACAGACTCGCAAAAGCGTTCTGCTGTTGCAAGGAAAAGACAAGCCGGTAATCCTGGAGGAAAGCCAAATAATGTCAGTACCTTTACCAAGAGATATTATGGTGGTATGATAGATGTATAAAATTCAAGGAGAAATATTATGATGGGTTTACTTCCACAACTAATGAAAAAAGCAAAAAAAAAGGGTGCTAAAGGAGCAGAACTTCTTTCACCTGCTGCAATGATGGCTAGATTTTTTAATAAAGGAGGAGATACAATGTTAAAAGGTGGACAAAAAAAATTAGACAAAAACAAAGATGGTAAAATATCTGGTGAAGATTTTAAGATGATGAAAGCAAAAACAGGTAAAGAGGTAGATATTGATTTGATGGAAAAAATTGCAAAACAATCTTTAATGGGAACAGGAATGCTTACTCAAATGAGAGCTGCATCTAAATCGGCTAAGAAAAAAAATATGGGTGGAGAGATATTGAAAGCAAGAGTCGGTAAATCTGTTGAATCACCAGGATCAAAAGCAAACAAACTTAAACTTTCAAAACAAGAAGAAAGAAGAGCTAAATTAAAAAAACTTAGAGAAAAAGGTGGTGGGGCTGCTGAAGAAGCAAAACTAATGGGTAACATGAAATACATGGGTGGTGAGTCTAAAGGTTATGGCGCAGCTAGAACTCAAGGTGATGGCTTATCAGATGAAAATTTAATACCAGGAAAGTCTTTAGATTATCATAAAGACATACTTTAATGCATTATGGCTACATCAGGAACTACATCATTCGATCTTCAGATTGATGACATTATTGAAGAAGCATACGAACGATGTGGTATGCGGACTAATAGTGGTAATGACTTACGTAGCGCAAGAAGAAGTTTAAATCTTTTATTTTCTGAATGGGGAAACAGAGGTGTACACCTTTGGAAAGTTAAATTAAATGAAAAATCATTAGTAGCAGGTACTGCTACATATACTGTAGCTACAGATGTTAACGATGTACTTGAAGCATATATCTCAACAACAAATGCAGCAGGAAATACATCATCAACAAATGATATAGCATTAACAAAAATTGATAGATCAGCTTATTCTGCTCTTCCAAATAAATTACAAACAGGCCAACCTTCACAGTATTATGTTGATAGACAAACTGATCCAACAATAAGTTTATATCTTGCACCCGATGCATCTACTTATACAACATTAAAATTTTATACAATAAACAGAATTGAAGATGCAGGCGGCTTTACAAAAACAGCTGATGTCGCTTATAGATTTTTACCTTGTATGTGTTCTGGCCTTGCGTATTATTTAGCACAAAAAAGAGCACCTGATAGAATACAAGTTTTAAAACAATTATATGAGGATGAGTTAATTAGAGCATTAAATGAAGATGGCTCTAGAACTTCAGTTTATATATCACCTCAATCATACTTTCCAGGAGGTGGGTAATGAGTTACGCATCAGGAAGAAGAAGTAAAGCAATATCAGATAGATCTGGCCAAGCATTTCCTTATAAAGAAATGGTAAAAGAGTGGACAGGTGCATTGGTCCATACATCAGAGTATGAACCTAAACATCCACAATTAGATCCACCATATCATAAAGCAGATTCAATAGCTTTACAAAATACACGGTCACAAGATTTTCAACAACCGACTGTAGTCAATGGTGCAATAGCATCAACAGGAGGCCAAGGTATGATAACTGCTAATTTAACTTTACCAGGACAATTTGCTTTTGGAACACAGTCAACTGAAGTTACATCAAATGGTATAACAACTTCTATATCAAGTATGTTTCCAGAGGATCCATCATTACAAAATAGAAGAAGACAATTAATTCCAACTCTTGGCAACATAACTGTAAGTATTACATAATGGCTATAACACATTCAAATTTTTTAACTCAAGTAAGAAATTACACTGAAGTAGATAGTAATGTTTTAACTGACGCAATCATTCAAGATTTTATAAAATCTGTTGAATTAGATGTAGCAGGTAAGGTTGATTACGATGACTTAAGAAAATATTCTACATCTAATTTTACAGTAAACAATAGATATGTTCTTTTACCATCAGATTGTATTTTTATAAGATCAGTACAGGTTATTGATAGTAGTAATAACAGATTATTTTTAGAGAAAAGAGACACAAGTTTTATATCTGAATATGCACCAAATGATTCAGAAACAGGCACCCCTAAATATTGGGCTAATTGGGAAGATAATGTTCAACAAGGGGCAGTAATTTTAGTTGCGCCTACTCCTGCTACTGCAGATACAGTGCAAATTAATTTTATAAAACAACCACCTAATTTTACTAGTACGAACAGTACATATCTTTCAACTTATCAAGAATCTATGTTATTACATGGTGTTCTATCGGAAGCTTTTAGGTTCCTAAAAGGACCCGACAATCTATACAACCTGTATGAAACAAAGTATAATGAAGAGATACAAAATTTTGCCTTACAACAAATGGGTAGAAGAAGAAGAGGGGAGTTTGATGATGGTGTGCCTAGAGTGGTAGTTCCTTCACCAACTCCAAACACATAAATTAATTAAGGAGAAAAAATATTATGGCAATAACAACAAACGCAATTTGCAGTACATTTAAAAAAGAACTACTTCGAGGGTTTCATGATTTTGATGCTAACGGCTCAGGTGGGGATACATACAAATTAGCAATGTACACAAATTCAGCAACATTAGGTAAATCAACAGCAAACTATTCAACTAACCCAGGTGGTGGATCAAATACTGAAGTAGCAAACACAGGTACTTATGCAGCAGGTGGTAAAGCACTTGTTAACCAAGGTGTAAAAGTTTCATCATCAGTAGCTATTACTGATTTTGCAGATTTATCTTTCACGGGTGTAACATTAACAGCAAGAGGAGCTTTAATTTATAATACTCAAACTAATGGTGGTTCAAGCACTACCGATGCAGTTTGTGTATTAGATTTTGGCGGAGATAAAACTGCAACATCTGGAACATTTACAATTCAGTTTCCTGCATTTACAACTGCTGCTGCAATTTTAAGAATAGCATAAATTTAAGGAGTAAATATGGCTTTAGTAGTAAACGATAGAGTAAAAGAAACTTCGACCACAACTGGTACAGGAACTTTAAGTCTCCTAGGAGCAGTTTCAGGTTTTGAAACATTTGTTGCGGGTATAGGTAATTCTAATACTACTTATTATGCTATTACAGCTTCGAACGGAGATTTTGAAGTTGGACTCGGAACAATTACTGATGCAGCTCCAGATACTTTAGCTAGAACTACAGTTATCTCATCATCTAATAGTGACTCTGCAGTAAACTTTTCTGCAGGGACTAAAGATGTATTCTGTACTCTTCCTGCTTCCAAAGCTGTGATCCTTGATGCAAGTGGAAACATTGTTGCAAACAATGGATCTAACTTAACAGCATTAAACGCAACTGCTTTAGCAAGTGGATCAGTGGCTTCCGCAAGATTAGCCGATGACTCGGTAACACTAGCTAAGATGGCCCCAGGTACAGATGGAAATATAATTTCATACGATGCATCTGGTAATCCTGTAGCAGTAGCCACAGGATCAGACGGACAAGTTTTAACTTCAGCAGGAGCAGGAGCTCCTCCAACTTTTGAAACACCTACAGTTGGAGATATTACTTCTGTTGTAGCAGGTACAAATTTAAGTGGTGGGGGCACATCAGGTGATGTTACAATTAATTTAGCTGACGCTTCTACGTCTGCCAAAGGAGCTGCATCATTTAGTTCAGATAACTTTGCTGCTAGTTCTGGTGCGATAACAATTAAAGATTTAGGAGTAGCTACAGGAGAAATACAAGATGATGCTGTGACCTTAGGAAAAATGGCCCCAGGTACAGATGGAAACATTATTAGTTACGATGCTTCAGGAAACCCAGTTGCAGTTGCTACTGGAAGTTCCGGACAAGTTTTAACTTCAGCGGGAGCTGGTGCAGTACCCTCTTTTCAAACACCTACGGTTGGAGATATAACTTCTGTTGTAGCAGGTACAAATTTAACAGGCGGTGGAACATCAGGCGATGTAACTTTAAATTTAGCTGATGCTTCTACATCTGCTAAAGGGGCTGCCTCATTTAGCTCAGACAATTTTGCTGCTAGCTCTGGCGCAATAACAATTAAAGATTTAGGGGTAGCTACAGGAGAAATTCAAGATGACGCAATTACATTAGCAAAAATGGCATCAGGTACAGATGGTAATTTAATTACTTATGACACATCTGGAAACCCAGCAGCAGTTGCTACTGGAAGTGCTGGACAAGTTTTAACTTCAGCAGGTGCTGGAGCAGTGCCTACTTTTCAAACTCCAACAGTTGGAGATATAACTTCTGTTGTAGCAGGTGCCGGTATGACTGGTGGTGGAACAACAGGTGATGTAACTTTAAATGTTATAGCGGGTACAGGTATTGATGTTTCTGCTGATGCAGTAGCAGTTGATGTATCTGACTTTTTAGCTAATGGCTCAAACAACAGAGTTGTTACAGCTACTGGTGCTGATGCAATGAATGGTGAAGCTAACATGACTTTTGATGGATCTACTTTAGTTATAGCGGGAGCTATAACAGCAACAGGTGATATAACAGCGTTTCAAAGTTCAGATAAAACTCTTAAAGAAAATATTTTTAATATAGAAAATCCTTTGGATAAAGTTTCTAAATTAAATGGTGTATACTACAATTGGACTTCTGAAGCTCAAGAAAAATATGATCACTTTGGAAAAGAAAAAGAAGTTGGTGTTATAGCACAAGATGTTGAAGAAGTTTTACCTGAAATTGTTGCAACAAGAGAAGATGGTACAAAAGCAGTTAAATACGATAGAATATGTGCTTTATTAATAGAAGCAGTAAAAGATTTAAAAAAAGAAATAGAAGAACTTAAATCAGGAGCCTAGACAATGGCTTTTGCTACTACTTCATTTTCGCAAGCTCCTTTTGCATCAGATGGTTCAGATGTAATTGCTTATGCACAAGGAAGTAGTCTTACAACTTCATCAGGCAATTCTACAATAGTTGCAACCGCAAATGTTAATGTTACTGGTTCTCAAGCTACAATTACAAATGCAGGAGCTGTTGCAGGATCTTCTGTAAATTTTAATGTAACAGGTTCCCAATTAACAAGTTCAATAGGCGAAGAAATTGTAAACATTGGTGTTGATATTACAGGTTTAGAATTATCTATTTCAAATAAAAAATTTACAAAAGATACTTTAAAAACTTTTTCTCAAGCTCCATTTGCAAGTCAAGTTCTTAGTAATGTTGAAGTACCAATTGTTACAGTTGAAGCAACAACAGGTGCGAATGTTTCAGGTCTTTTATTACAATCTACTTTAGGAACTTTTTCAGTTTCTGCTAATGGAAATGTTTCTATAGCTGTAACAGAACACACACTTAATACATCGATAGGTAGTGTGGGTGTTACCGCAGATGCAAATGTAAGTGTTACAGGAACACAGATAACATTAAGCCTGGGTGAAGAAACAATAGATCTTAATACTCCTGTAAATGTTACGGGTATTCAAATGACTGGATCATTAGGTATAGTAATACCAACTGATTTTGCTGTTGTTCCTGTTACAGGAATTGAGCTACAAGCTACCACAGGGTCTCCAAATATTATAGCATGGGCTGAAATAGATCCAGGTGTAAACAACATTTGGACTGAAGTTGATTTAGCAGCTTAAAAAGGATATAATTAAAATATGGCATCAAGTTTTTCAGATTTAGGTTTAGAGTTAATGGTAACAGGGGAAAACGCTGGTACGTGGGGCGATAAAACTAATCAAAATTTAAATTTAGTACAACAAGCAATTGCAGGATTTCAAGCTGTAACTGTAAATGGCACGGGTACTACAACACTAGCTATGACCGATGCAACAATATCTAATGCACGAAATGCTATTATAAAATTATCAGGTACTATAACAGGTAATATTAATGTTACAATTCCAAACTCAATTGAAAAAAGTTACATTGTAGAAAATGCAACCTCTGGATCTCATACAGTAACTTTTAAAACAGTTTCTGGATCAGGTTTTACTTTTAGCGCAACAGAAAAGACTCGAGCGATACTTTACGCTGATGGAACAAATATTATTGAAGTTATTAATAACACAGCTCAATTGCAAGATTTATCTAATCTAGCTGTAGCAGATGGAAATTTTATTATAGGAAATGGTTCTAATTTTATTGTAGAATCAGGAGCAACAGCAAGAGCTTCTTTAGCTTTAGATACAGCTAATGATGTTCAATTTGATTCATTTGGAGTAGGAACTACTCCCTCAGGAACTACAGGAGAAATAAGAGCCACAAACGATGTGACAGCTTTTTTTTCTTCAGATGTTGCTTTGAAAGAAAATATAATAAATATACCTAACCCATTAGAGTCTTTAAAAAAATTAAATGGAGTGTTGTTTGATTGGAAAAAAGATTACATTGATCAAAGAGGTGGTGAAGATGGTTATTTTGTTAGAAAAAAAGACGTTGGTGTTATTGCTCAAGAGGTAGAAAAAGTATTACCTGAAGCAGTTGCTCAAAGACAAGATGGAGTTAAAGCTGTAAAATATGATAGACTTACTTGCTTATTAATTGAAGCAGTGAAAGTTTTAAATGATAAAATAGAAGTTTTAAGTAATAAGGAGAATAAGTAATGGCACTAGGAAATACTAATTTAAAACTTTCAGAAATTCAAACTGAATTTGGGGGAAGCAACCCTATTTCAATGTCAGAGTATTATAAGGGTGGGGCTAATGTTCCAAATGCTGCTCCTGCTCCTAACGGACCTATTCCAACTTCAGGTACTATTGCTATGGGTGTCTTTAGAGGATCTTCTAATTTAACTTTTACGAATGCTACTGGTGGAAGTATAACAACATCTGGAAATTACAAAATTCATACTTTTAATAACAGTGGACAGTTTGGTGTTCAAGCTTTAGGAACAGATGCAGACGTTGAATATTTATTAGTTGCTGGAGGAGCTGGTGGAGGAGACGCTGGACCCGAAGGTGGTGGAGGCGGAGCTGCAGGTGTTATTGATGGAAGTCAAACTTTAAGTGGTACTGGTAATTATGCAGTAAATATTGGATCAGGTGGATCTGGAAGAAGTGGTGACCAACCTGGATCAGATGGTAATAATTCAGTTTTCTCAGGAAACACAACTGTGACTGCTTCAGGAGGCGGTGGCGGTGGAGGAACTAACGCTGCAGGACGTGCAGGTGGATCTGGCGGTGGAGGCGGTGGAGGAGCTAATCCAAATGGTGGTAGCTCTGACCAAACCAATACAGGTGGAACAGGCCGTGGTAATAATGGTAATAATGCAAATGCTGGAAACCAAGGAGCTGGAGCTGGAGGAGGCGCTGGTAACCAAGGAAATAATGGTGGTTCAAACCAAGGTGGTCAAGGTGGTCAAGGTTTTGCAAGCAGTATTACAGGATCATCAGTCACATACGCTGGTGGTGGCGGTGGATCTTCTTGGGGCGGAACTAAAGGTCAAGGTGGATCTGGCGGTGGCGGACAAGGTGGACAAAATTTAGGTGGCGCTGGACAATCTGGAACAGACGGAATTGGTGGCGGAGGTGGAGGAGCTTGTGATTCTACTGGCGGCCAAGGCGGGGATGGTAGAGTAATTATAAGGTATATATTTCAATAATGACTAAATATTTAGCAAAGGTAGATGGCAACATTGTAGTTGATGTAACTAGATTTTCTGATGAAGATTACAATTTAGGAATTGATCACTGTAAAAATTTAATAGATGCCGCAGCTTCAAATTATCTTGATTGTGAAAAGGGTGTATCTATAGGGTATAATTACGATTCTAATTCAAATACTTTTTATTCGCCTCAACCTTATGCTTCATGGACACTAGATGTTAATTTTGCTTGGCAACCACCTGTTGCTAAACCAGACAAAGGATCAAATGGAGCAATCAAATGGATTGAAGCTAATACTAGGTGGGAGGGACTAGCAAATGCAGATACTCCTATTACTTCAACTTATTGGGACCCAAGTAATTCTACTTGGAAAGATATTTAATAAAAATTAAACCAACCGGTAACAATATATTTTTCATGAGTTTTAGAAACTACACCTTTGTGTGTATGTGTCCAATCAGAAGGCCAAATGAGAGTAAGTCCTTTTTTAGCTTGTATATTTAATTCTGGAAAATAATAAAATTCTGTTCCTCCTTTTGGAACATCATTAAGATATGTCATAAACACAAATTGTCTTTTTGATGTAGAAGTTCCCATTCTTTCACAATGCCAATTTTTAAATCCTCCACCAGGTTTGTAATATTGTATATTAGTATTTTCTTGAGTATTACTATATGTGTGTAAATTTTTAGAATATTTATATTTTTTTTCAAACAAACACAAAACCTTATCTAATTCTTTATTATATTCAGCAAATAAAAAGTTATTTTTATTTAAATGTAAATCTAAGCTTTGTTTAATTTTTACATCAACAAAAGCATTTTTTGAATCTCCAACTGTTCCCGTATATGCTCTGTGTCTAAAAGTTTTATGATATTTAATTATGTCATCACATAATTTTAAATCAATATAAGCTGCAATCATAAAGCTGTGTTTTGGAAGTTTTATTTGTTTCATATTTTTTTATATTCCATGTATCCATCACTAGCACCTATTTTACCTAAAGGTAAAAAATTTATTGCTATAGAATACCTATCTTGTTTAGATGTATTTTTTTTAATTTTATGAACAAGTAAAGCAGGAAATATAATTAAACTACCTTCTTCTACTTTAACCTCCCAAGTGCTTGAGTTAATTAAATTATGATTTTTTATGGGTATATCAAAATGAGTAAAGTTTAATCTATCTGATTTAAACTGTATTTTATAATCATCTAAATAATTTCCGTGTGGATAATAAACAGCCGATAACCAAAAGTTATTGTGTAGGTGATATTGCCCTTGAGTATTTGCGGGTGTTTTAGTTGACCAAGAATTTACTAATTGATGTTTAACATTATATCCAAGTTCATTAATAAGTTTAGCTACTTGATTATTTATAATTTTTTTTAATTGTTTACCTTTTGTTAAAGTATTTAATAGTTTAATATTTTTAGACATATAGGTTTTAGTCTCATCTTCTACAGCCCTGTATTTAACTTTTTTTAATTCTTTTAATATTGAAAAATGATCTAGATCTATTTTTGTTTTACAAAAAAAATTACTAAATATAGGTTGAATTATCATAGAGTTTGTTTCAACCAACAAAACCAACTACTAGAAACAAAAGAATCTGTGTCATTAAATAAAACTGTTTCATTTAGTTCATTATAATTTTTGTTAAGTGTATCCTTTTTAAATAAATTAAATCTTCCAGAAGGTTTTAGTTGTCTGCCTTTTTCCCAAAAAATACCTTTTCTTTTAGAAACTAAATAATGCATGCTTACAAAA
>Ga0209337_1002363_pt1 | contig 13693 bp, 18 predicted proteins | sample LinPmetageLP53_FD_184044 | JGI IMG/M metagenome (GOLD analysis project Ga0209337, IMG submission 184044) | Marine viral communities from the Pacific Ocean - LP-53 (SPAdes) (version 2) | ecosystem: Environmental > Aquatic > Marine > Oceanic | place: Pacific Ocean | collected 2010-02-08
CTAGCACCCGTATTGTCTCCAAAATTGATAAGACCTATCTGGTTATTAGCACCGAATGCTGCTTGTCCCCTTTGCAAGGAAATATGACCGGCTCCTGCGGGTGTGTTTGGATACCCTTGAATAACAAGATTTGCGTATTGCCCGTTTCCAGCCGTAGGGCTAGCAGTCGTTCCCACCAACAGCCGCCCACTTGAATCGAGGCGTGCTTTATCGGTGTTATTGGTTCCAAAACGCAAAGGTTGATTTTCATTTTGCCAGCACAATGCGTCACCAGCATCATTTACCCCGACGAGCATTCCATTCGCCCACGAAGGAGATCCTGTTGCATTATTGGTGATGTTTATGTAATTAGAAGTTGAGCTTGCAGCTTGATGAACCGCAAGCAATCCACTAGGCGACGCCGTACCAATTCCCATCCCCGTGTTATTTACCGTTACCCGATCCGTTGCATCAGTAACAATCTTGACTTCATTTGTTCCATAGGCCAGACCTGTATCAGTATCTGCTCCTGTAATACCTGGGTTTGTGGTGGTATTAGCACCATCAATACGAATAGACATAATTAACTCAGAGAACTACCCATGCGCTTGTAGACGGTATTGTGACTACAACACCTGCATTGATTGTAATTGGTCCTGCGCTCAGTGCATTGCGATTCGCAGGAATTGAATAACTAGTATCCACAACCTTCTCGTTTAGGTGAAATACGTGGTTACCTGCTCCGCCGGTGGCCCCTGTAAAGTTAGACGCGAGTTTAGCTTCTGTAACAGTACCGTCAGCTGGGGTATTGATATCAACCGCATCCCCTTGCATAATTGCAAAGAAACTAAGACCATTCGCAGGTGCAGTCGTGAAGGTAACTTGATCTCCAGATACAGTATAGTCTGTGCTCGGGTTCTGGAGTACCCCTCCAACAGATACAAAAAGCTGATTCGTGCTCGCTGGATAAACAGCTGTGCCGCTTACCGTTAAATCAAATGAGGTTAAGATCGCGTTAAAAGAACCTGAAATGTCGTCTATTTCTCGATTCTGTCCGCGAGTCGGTTGTCTCCCTATGTATGACACAGTAAACGACTTCTAGATAAATCTATTCTAACGGAGTTATCCTTTTAACACCAGCTGATTCAGCAAGACATCAATATGCATACAGTGCATCTATCCACAGTTGACGAGTCTGACCCAAGCTTGCCAGGGCTCGTTGGGTCAGGTCTTTCCATTACGCCCAGCCGGAAGGTTTGCCAGACGCACTGGTTGGCGTGACTTGTTCTGTAATTCGTGCCGCAAGTTGCGTTTCAATCTCAGTCACTTTTTCTGCACCGCCAAGCTTGGCTTTAACAGAAGCAACAATGTCAGCCTCAGTTAGATCTTCAAACGCAGCCAGGCTGTCAGGACGATCCAAGCCAATGCTGCCGTAAGCACCAGAGTTGTAAGCGTTGCCGTCAGAATCCTTCTGATCGCTAATCGCCGTCACGGTGTAATGAGCTGTATTTGCAAAATCGTCACTTAAGTCACGATTCAGATCAGCAATTTTCCAAACGTAGGTGTTTGCCATAAAAAAGAAGCAATAGGGTAATTGTAACTCGGGAACCCCGCGTTGCCACGGGGCGGGTTGCTATCCAGCCTCAAGGGCTGCGACTTTGGTTTCTAGGGTTTCGATCTTTGCGATTGCTTCTTGCAATGCCTTAACTGCTTTCATATAAAGGACGGAATAGTTGACGGCTTTAGTAACCGTTCCAAGATCTTTACCTTCAGCATCGCGGTCGGGAATTTCATAAACTAGCCCAGGTGACACAGTTTCAAGCTCTTGAGCCACGACGCCAATTTGAGTATGCGTCGGATTGCCTGTTTCTTCTTTGAAATTAAAATTGCGAACTTGAACAGCTTTGATGTCATTCCATTGAGAATTAGCATCAACAATGTTTTCTTTTAGCTTGACATCAGAAATTTGACCGTAGGAGTTATTAGTATTTTGAACGTTTCCGTTAGTGAATACCCTAAAAGATAATGTACCGGCATACGCTGTCGTACTACCGTACATCCCACGCATATATTCATAGCTAGTTCCAGATGACTGGCCAGAACTAATTGCCAGAGCATCACTATTGGCCTGAGCCATGATACCCACTTTTCCCAAGCTGTTGATTCGCATTCGCTCAACAGTATTGGTGACAAACAGCATGAAATCACTGGTGTGGGAATAGCTTATCTGACCGACGTACTCACCTGTTCCTGTGGCACTATCAGCAAAGAAAATAGAACCTTGAGATGTATTGGCAAGTGTTATGCCACCAGAAGTCACCAGGGAATTAGCACTTGCGTGATAAGCGCCAGGATTTGATATTCCAATTCCCACCGAACCCGAGGTGTCGATTCGCACTCGCTCGGCTCCATTTACCGTAAACTGCATGTGATCAGTATTATGTGCATATCGAATACCACCGGCATACCTAGCAGCTCCTGTTGTACCATCTGCAAAGAAAATCTCAGTGTCAGAGGTTGTACCACCTCTTAAAGTCATTCCGCAATGAGTTGGACGCTCTATTGTTAAAGCATCACCGAAAGTAGCATATCCTGCGGTTGTTGTCGCCAATAACAGCCGCCCACTTGTATCAATTCGCGCTTTTTCGCTGCCATTAACTTGAAATAAAACTGGATTATTAGCAGAACTACCAAATTTTGCATCCCCATTATTTCCAAAGAATCCAGCATTAGCAGCGTGTTGAATATAACTTCCTGCCGCAACAGTTCCAGGCGTTGCGGTGAGCGCTGCTGTTGCGATTGTTCCATCGCTGAGAATTCGTAGGCGCTCGGAAGCGGCAGTGTTAAACCGCATCGAATCACCGTTGTGGTGGTAAACAACCGATCCACGATAATCTTGATCGCCTGACGTACCATCTGCAAACGTCAGTGATCCATAGTTGCCCGTACCTGTGTAGACAGTAATGCCTGCATTAGCGTTTCCAGGGCCTACAACAAGATCGTTAGCGTCGTTATCAGCCAAGCTGCTCATCGCCGTGTTGCCAATCCCAACATTTCCCGAGCTGTTTACCGTTACCCGATTCGTCCCACTCGTAGTGATACTGAGTTGGTCTGCACCAGAACGGAAAATCCCTGTATTTAAATCACTATCAAAAGTAATTGACGGTTGTGATACCGTACCATCAGGGAAACTACCCCCCACATTGATATAATCTGCACCAGCTAAAACGGTTCCGAAAAAAGATTGACCTGAACTTGGAGCAGCACTAAATACAATATTGTTACCACTTAGCAAGTATCCTGCTGAACCTGTAGGATCTGGCTCTTGAAGAACACCACCAACTGAGATTAAACAGTGTTGAGAGCTTACAGGAAATGGAGCAGGAACCAAACCACCTACTAAAAGTGCAAAGCTCGTCGTAACGCCATTAAAGCTTCCACTGATATCATCAATTATTTTATAATTAGGTTGTGCCGTCTGCAGCGAATTACCGATATATGACATAGTTAAATGCTCTTTTATTCTTCTATTGTATTCGGACCTGATGCAGAAGGCGAAGTCGGCCATACAACATCAGCTGCGTTTTCGTAAGTCTGTGGGAGATCACGAAGCTTCTGCCGATAAGCAGACCACTGCGCCTGGTCTACGGTGGCCCCAGGAGTCATCGTCCAGTCAGAATCGCTGATAAGCTGGTCACGGGTAGAACGAATTTGCGTCCAAGGGTCCTGCCCTGAGTCAACGGGTAGTGGTGTGTTGCCTTCGGCTAGCCATTCGAGATATTCTCGATAGTCAGTGTTGGCGGGGTCAGATGGGATAGATAAAACAGACCCGTCCACCTCTGTTTTTTTAATTGATGGGTCTGCCCCCTCGTAGGTACTATTGACAAGTTGATAGTTCATAATTCAGCACTAAGCTTAAGACGCGCATTGATATTGTTGTTAGTCATTATATGGGATCCTTGTCCGGCTGTTAAACCCGATGAACAGCTAACATTTATAGCCGCAATACGCGGGCTAGCTTGATCAACCACCAAGTTCGTGGAAGCAGTAGAGCCGCTAGTGTGTTCAATAGAAAAATGATTTACTGCAGACACTGCTAGCGTTGGAGAAGATCTCATGGGCGGGGATAACGGTACATCAACTCTTGCTTGACTTGAAGAGTGATTATATGAATTACCGATACGCTCATGTGTTGTATTGCCTCCATATTGTTGATAATAGCGACGGCAACGCATTTCTTCATCACCGTAGCTTCTATGTTCAAACGGTGTCGCTGTGTTCCCTAATTCTAATTGAACGCCGGTGATTAGCCAATCGTTAGCTGTGTTGTCTGCGAAGTTGACTTGACCTGTGGCACTACCAGAATCTGCCGTTGCACGCCAAGCTGTGTTTAATGACCCACCTTGCACAGCAGATCCAGCAACCAACCACCAATTGATTTCTAGTGAAGAAGCATTGTTATTATCAAAAGCGTTGCCAGCAGTGTCAGCTGGAAAGGTCAAGGTGTACCGATTCCAATTTGTATTTGAAACTGTGTAACTTGCTGAAATATCTCTACTGTTGTCGCGATCAAACAATTCAACAATATAAGTGCCTGTTTTAGTTGCTTTTATATAAAAAGATAAGGTAAGTTTTTTTGCGTTCGCTGTGCCTTTTTCTGTACCTTGAAGGTTAAAACCCTCTATTTTATGTATTAACTTAATTTCTTCGTTGGATGCAGTTGAAGCGTCGGCAGTAGTTACATCAATTTTAAGACTTGATCCAAAGCCGTTTGGGGTGTCTGTTGCCTGCGTGACGGTAAAGGCGGCACTACTATTTTGATAGTACAGCTGATGCCTATCGCAGTGATAAGCAGTCGCGTTTACACCTGTAAAACTTGTTCCCCTCTGCGCTACTGTCATAGCCCCATTAATTATCAAATTACGATTACCTAACTTATCCCCGACGCTGTTTCCTAGACGCTGTGCATCAATATCAGTAAGTGCCATTAGTAAGTACCTCCTTAAGTTTGTTCTAGATAACTTACTGCAATATCTAAACTAGTTGCAGTACTTGCACGCGCTCTTAAAAGATCACTGGACTCTAAAATAATTTTTGATCCTGAGATGATCTCTAAAGAAGATCCTGTTGGCACAGGAGCATTGCGAATTAAGTAAATATCATCACCTGTATTTGTTTGGATATAAACATCTACATCAGCACTTAAACCTGTTTTATTAGAAACCAGAATACTGAGAAGCACAAGAGTAGCCGAACCACCTGCGGTAACAACAACTGCGGCAGCATCCGTAATCGCACTGTTAGTCAGACTAGATTTTGTATCAACTTTGAAAGTGTTTGCCATATCAGCCTAGAGCAACAATAAGTGCAAGGTTAGCGGAAGAGTCGATAGATCCATTAACTGTAAGATCTCCATTGACCTGCATGTTTCCGGGGACCGAAACAAACCCTGTTCCATCTATTGTAAGTCTAGCAACTCCACCTGTTACAAGTGACAGCTGATCTGCTCCTGGACTAATTAGTCCGGTATTAGGATCATTTGCGAATTTTAAAGCGCAGCTGTTTAAAGCACCGAGAGAAAATGCAGAGTTTGTGCCGTCTTCTCTTAAAAGAGGAAACCCTCCAGGAGTGGTACTGTCGTGTACAACACAGATTCTCTTGGATTGATCGACTGTAACTTCACCATCAGCACCAGTAAACGCTTGGTTCTCGGCAGTGGTTCCTCTTCGGAATTGTACTTGTGTTGACATAGTTCTATCCTAATGCAACTGCAATCGCAGTGGCAAAACTTTCAGTTGAAATAGTACCGCTTGTGTCAGGAACTGTCATCGTTCGTGTTTGCCCAGAAGTAATGCTGGAGCATTCAAAAGCAAGCTCCTTAGTGTTATCAGCGTTATCTTCTATCCTAAAAGTACTATCCACAAACGTTGCTGCTCCTCCGCTAACTAAAAGTTGTCCGGTTACATCTGGAAAAGTATATGTGCGGGTAGTTGATGCAGAAATTGTTCCGCTATCAAATCGCGCAATTTTTGAAAGGTCGTCTGCATCCCTAATCGCAAAACCAGAAACACCGTCATTAGTGATAACAGCAGTTGACGTGAGTGATGTCAAGCCGGTGATTGTCGTTGCAGTTGCACCTAACGCAATTCCTGTTGAGCCTAATGTAAAAGAACTGTTGGCTAACTGTGCATTAGGAATTGCACTTGTACCGAACACGCCTGTGCCGCTATTGTACGTAAGCCCTGATCCTGCTGCAACACTAAGATGAGCGCGTACATTGGCTGCACTGGGTCCTGTGTAAGTTATTACTCCTGTCGAATTGTTATAAGCAAGACTGCCATCACCACCAGAATCAGTGACTGAGATTTCACCTCTTATGTTTGCAGCTGTAACTACTGTATAAGTAAAGGCACCAGTTGAATTGTTATACGCCAAAGCCCCGTGGCCCGTTCCGCTGTTGCTTGCGCTTAAAGACGTGAGTAGCGCTACAGTGCCACCCGCATCTGGGAAAACTATTGAACGATCTGCGGTGGCATTTGTTACTGAAATAGTTGTTTCGTTCGCATCAGCACCAGAACCCTCGAATGTGATGCCAGAGGAATTTAAAACAATTCCGTTTGCTGCATCTGCTGCACCGATTCGTACAGTAGTTGTGCCTTCAAGTGTGGTGGATGTGAGCGATGTTAGACCAACAACCGTGGTTGCGGTGGCACCCAGTGAAATGCTTGTTGAACCAACCGTTAATGAGCTGTTGTCCAGTTGTGCATTAGGAATTGCACTTGTGCTGAACACGCCTGTGCCACTGTTGTACGTAAGCCCTGATCCTGCTGCAACACTAAGATGAGCGCGTACATTGGCTGCACTGGGTCCTGTGTAAGTTATTACCCCAGTGCTTGAGTTGTAAGCAAGAGACCCGTCACCTCCGGAATCAGTGACAGATATTGCACCTCTTGCTCTGGCATTTGTATAGTAAAGATTAGTACCTTCAGTAAGATCTGATGTGGTATTCCCAGCAAAATCAAGATCGTCTGTAGGAGTATTTAACTCCTGAAAAAACCCTTGATTTAAAATAATTGACTTTCTTGTTGTCATTTTTAAATCCTTATAACCTCAAATAGTTCTTCCGGTTTCTTCATTTTAACAGCACAGCTATTTAGCGCAGCAGGACAGGAGGCTCTAATTGAATAATCAATGATGCGCCTGTTGCAGCTTCACCAACTCTGGTCACGAATTCACCTGTATTTGAAGGAGGCGTTTTAGTAATGGCACCAGTTGCTGTTGCTAAATAGTAGGATTCTCCTGCGTCTAAACCAGACGTCGCGAGAACACCCACAGTAAGGCAACGTACCAGTTCACCTGTCAATTTAGCCCTTTCAGCAAAACCGACTACAGTTGCTTGATCAAGAGATCCGCTTGCAATAGCGTTACCAACTTTCCCATCGGAACTACGCGCATACAAAGGAGCGCCCTGTGTAACATTTTCAAACGCAAGCGCACCAAAACCATTTGTTGAATAGACAGTACGGCCTGCCATTGTTGACTTTAGGTCTAAAAGAACCTCGACCATACCTTGCGCATTAGCTGCATATGGTGCGTAATTCGATACTCCTGACATTACCTTAATAAAATAGGGGGTTCGAGTTGAATACTGAATTCTGTAGTTGTCGCACCTTCTCCTACGCGAGTAACAAATTGTGTTGCAGTAGATGGAGCAGTAAGGGAAATCTCACCTGCTGTCGTACTTAAGAAATAAACATCACCGGGGTCTATTGCACTCGGATAATCTAATAACCCGGCTACAAGTACTTTTACAACCGTTCCTGATAGAGCGGCATCGTCGGCAAAACCCACAACAAGAGCTTCATCTTGTGTGCCATCAGCTTGTGCTTTTCCGACGAGCCCGTCAGATGCTCTCATATACAGAGCATTTCCATTTGCTACATCTTCGAATGTTGTCGCATCAAAACCGACACGTGTCGGTGCAAATACAGGGAAACCTTCTTTTAAGTCAATTAGCGCGTCAACTAAGCCGCGAGAATTTGGCGCATAAGGCTGCCGCGTCATTGTGAAGGCATTGCCCACCATGATATCAACTATGACCGCTATAGCGCCCTCTACATTAGGTTCGTATGTAGCCATATTTTATTTGACTTTTTAGTATTCTAAGTTGTTAAATCCTTTAGAATATAGGTAAGACTATCGGTCTACCATGACACCAGAGATGCTTGCCGCTTTTTTTACCGGCGGCGTGGGCGCCTTTACTGGGCTTTCACGTGCACTGTCTAATTTCAATACAAAACTCGAACGTAGATTTGAAAAAATTGAACAGGAAATCGATGCTCTTGAAAACGAAGTGATTAGAAACTACGTACTTAAAGACGACTTTGTTAGAGAAATGGAAGCTGTCCACAATAAACTTGACCGTATTCTCGATTATCTAATTAAAAATTAGATTAAAACCCAAGCAGCAGTAGTGGCGTCGTACATAAAAAAGCCAGCCGCTGTTTTGTCATAGTGAAGTTGCCCATCAACAGGATTAGAAGGCTTACCAGCACTGTTTGACGCAATGGCTTTGGGGTACTGCCATGCTGTGCCATCCCAAAGCTTTAATATATGTGTGCTAGCAGTATCCAACCAAGACTCGCCTTTGCAAAAGGACGCAAAACCAGCAGCAGGTGTATTAGGTGCTGCCGCTCCGATGAATGTGGGTCCTGCTTTGATCAACCCTGTGCTAGGTGCCGCTACATCGTCTTTAAAATAAAGCCCAGGGTCTCCTGGGTTGGAATTTAAACAGAGCTCACCGGAACCGATACGCTGTGGTGTAGGACGGTCATTGAGCAGATCAGAACGTCTGCTGAGAATCTGTACAGTCATTTTTAAGTGTTTATGTAAGACCCAGCGTCAATAAATATAACCTGGGGAACAAGAGGATTATAGGTTTGGCAATTCACATCACTGTTTGCTACTACTGGTACAGGTATACCGTTTAAATACGTGCCGCCATCAATTTCACCGAATTGAAAATCACTGGTGTAATCAGTAAGAGGTTGGTCAAGCATGCCGACTTTTGTGGACTCAATTAACTCAGGTGCAATGTTAAAAAGTTTATTCATCATCATCAACATCAGAGTTGCCTTGTTTTCCTTAACACCACCTGTATGCACAAAAATGTTCTGCCCAAATGTTGGACTATCAGGGTCAGTGTCAAATTTTCGACGCATATTATCTGTCATCATCAAGCTAACCAAGTTGGCGTCAAAATTACCAACCTGCTGAGGTTGATTTCGCGCACCTGTGATTTCTTTTGCTCCAGTCCAAGGCATTCCATAGCCCATCATAGCCATGCGCTCCGCTTGTTTTTTCGTACGTTTATTGTCTCTATCTAAACGTTCATAGAATTTTTCCAAAGCAGCGCCGATCGGCATGTCATTAGGCTCGTGAAGCCATGCCCCAACATATTCGTGATTTTTTAAATTCTTAATTGTTACGTAGCCCGCAGTGGTCTGAGTAAAAGGATAAATTATTAAAAAAGTATTTTTATCAACTACCTCAGAAATTGTGTATTCACCAGAGATAGCGTTCCCGCTTGTGAAATCTAGTTGCATTTTCGTGTTCACACCTAGTCCGTGATCCGTAGCAATAATGGTTATATTGGGACCGCCTGCTTGCGTATATTTGCCTGTTAACTTGATGCCTAAGTTCCCCTCATCGTGAACAATAGACCACATTGCTGCGTAAACGTGCTTACACCAGCGCGTTTGATAATACATTAAATTAGGTTGAGAAAAAGCAACGCTATCTTCATATGTAGGTAACTGATAAAAATTATTTACAGCTACATACCCTAGATCGCTGTAAACACCTTCTTGTGCTCTTTGATCGTAAATTTTAAAACCATCTCCGGTTTCTTCTCCCGTGTCTGCATCAGTGGTACGGCCAAGACGCTGCCCTGGTTTAACACTCTTAATTGTCGTAGTAGGGAAATTTCTTTTTTGCGCATCTTCATACAGGTTATATGCTTTTCTACGCATGAAGTCAGGGCAACTGCACTGATGGCGTATCTCAGTTGTAAGGAATCTGCCTACTACAAATCCCCTGTGCGCAGGTACTACTGAGGTTGGAACTCCGTCAATTACTTTGCTTCCGTAGCTATCTGCACGCTGAAACAACAACTCTTTAGTAGAGTCATCCGTGCCTGTTACGGTGTATCCGACATAATCGTTGTAATCGTAACCACGTATTCTTCGATTGGCAAGACCTGTACCGCTTGTAGTGGATGGGACAATTGATTGAACAGTAAACTGTGTAGGACTTGTTACTGTCACTGTGTATAGATTTGGAACTGATGCGCCTGAGAAGAAAACAAGAAGGACTTGATTACCAGTTGCCAAGCCGTGTAGAGCAAAGCAGTTAACAGTAATTGTGCTAAGTACTTGAGAATATGCAAATGCGACTCCTGGATCTTTTTCTACTACGCGATCTGCAAGACGTTCTCCTGCAAAAAACTCAACTGGAGTAGGTAAAAAACGAAACTTAACGCGAAGCTCACTCCATTTAGGGCTATCTACTGTTGTACTTTCACGTACAGTTACATTTCCTGATGTTGTAGCCGCCACTGCCGCAGTACACGTAAAAGTGTTTTGTGTGGCAGAAGCAATGGGTAATGTAGCGTCAACACCACTGCCGCTTGTAAAAACCAAATATACTGAGTCTGTTGGTTGTAAAGAATGCGCAGATAATGTTACGGTAATAGTAGTCCCAGATTGTGCGTATGTACCGGCGCTCGCTACCGTTAAATAGCGTACCGCAAGAATAGGAAGACCGAAATTGTAAAAGTTAAAACTATTTGTATCACGCACTCCGACCATGTGCTCCCCTATTTCAGGGTCAGTGCTTGGAAAAGTAAATATACGTGCGGGGATGAAAACCCCTGGAAACTGTTGAAATGCGCAATACATTCGAAAGTCACCACGAGTATTACGTTCAGTTGCTCCTGAGCCTAAATATGTTTGCGTCAGTGTGTATAACTCATACCCTCTACGCCAACGTGACCATAAAGAATCGCTGTTATAAAACCTTATTTCGCTTGCTGGTTCTTTATCGAAAGGCTCAAAATCAAAACGAGCTGGAAGATCGGTTTTCTTTTTATTAGGGTTAAAATCAGTTAATTTACTAAACTTTTTTTCGTACTTTCCATTAAAACCTCTATTAGCAGAGTTGCCGAAACCACTTACTCCAAAAGGCATTAGTTCGCCTCAATAAAATCCGCCCTGGACGTTGACAAAGAACCCACTTGTAAGTGCAGTAGTTCCGCTTACAGCTGCATATAGTGCTTGTCCTCGACGAAGCATTAGTCCACGGGTCTTAGGAGCTATGGTGCTGTTAGTACTTGTAAAATTGGCGCCAGCCTGAACTACAGGGTGGTTAATGAAGGGAAGATCACCTTCTAATGTCAAGCTGTAACTAAAACTTGAAGCGACAGCCGAAATACTGGATACAAATAAAGGAAAAAATTGATTCGTACTTGTGATACTGCTAGTACCAACTGCGTAGAAACAAATATCAACAGGAAGTTGAACGGTGCAGGCGCCACTAATACTTATTGCAGCCACAGCAAGTGTGGCGACAATTTTAGTAGGAGTTATTGCAATAACTGTCAACTCTTGGCTGGCAGGAAGTGCGCCTGAACTGTGTGTAGTGAAGTTGGCCCATACTTTCTGTCCGACTCTTGCATTATGCGCGGAAGGGAAGGTAATGGTGACCGTGGTGCCAGGAGCAGAATTTACTGTATAGCCAGTGGCCGTAACAGCTGCTTGTGCGTCAATAAATTCTAGAGGGCGTTTTGTATACTGTAAATAAATTTCGTCAATGTATGCACCGGAAACGGAGGTATCTGTCAGTGCCGAGTCAACATCAAAAATGCGTGTTGCGTTACCAACAGCAGTAGGAACAAGACTCGTAGAGAACGCTTGGCCTGAAGCCACAGTCAGTAACGTCGATGTAGATGCTGGCCGATCTACCATCAAGGGCTGTTTATTAGAGCTTGTACTAGACACGTTTACTCAGCGGATTGCACTAATTTTATTATAAGGGTAATTGATTATTTTTTCTTACGGCTTTTCTCTTCGATACGAGAACGCGCTTTTGAGAGGGCCTCTTTACGCTTTTCTTTATCGTTTTTCTTTTCAGCTACTTTCCCATCTTTCTTGTCGTTTTTAGACTTGAAATGAGCTAGAAGCTCTGGAGGCATCTTACTATCTGCCATTTTAAAACTACTCGATAGATTAAATTAAATTAGGACTTCATCCGCCAGGTAAACCTGCAAGCTCAGACCCACGTGCGTAAGGATCCGGTACAAATCCGGGTTGTAACAATCCTAACGGAAACACATCCCCAGCCTTACGGAGAGGCGCTCTAGGCCCTGCAGAGCGTATGTCAGCATACCCTTCAACCCCAACAGCTTGACCCTTTGCAAGAGAATCTTGATTACTGTTCGAAGGTCTTTCAGAAGGAATATTTCTTCGACCGCCTAGTCCGTACATGTAGCCAAGCTTCGTAGTGGGTTTAACACTCATAGATTTTGTACCGGTTTTCTATTGTTGACTACTTGTGGCATCGAATCAGAGTAAGAACGCATGACTTCGCGCATGTACGCGGGATTGTTTAATTGGTACTTAGGATCATTTTGGCCAGTGTAAGAAACCACTAAATTGCAAGGAGTATGCTGCTCCGCCTTGGATGGGCTAAAGGGATCACCAAAACCTGCCGTCGTCATTTGATAATCGTTATACATGTTTCTGTATGTAACTGGAAAGCCAGCTGAATACCCTGGCACTGCTGCAATTCTCATCATGTCATTAATTCAGGGGTCTGAAATGCGGATCTAAGCTGTTCTTGTGCAGAACCTTGCGAAAAAGGAGATCCGGTACTTCTGTTCATCAGATTATCAGCAATAAACGAACTTAAAAATTGATTTGTATTGTTTTTTTGTTCTTTTTGTCTGTTTTTAGCTTGAACATCAAGATTTGACAACACTGAACCTGTTAAAGGTGCGTCTTTTTGCTGTAAAGGGAGCTCAGAACTGATCTGCCCCTGTGGATTTGAATAGCGTCCAGTGGCAATCCACTGCAGAGTCTCAGGAGTAGCTTGAACGGTGTCTTTTAATGCCAAATGCACGTGTGTATCATGATTGGCATCCCCAGGGCCTAATGCCTCTGTAAATAAACCCGATTGTTTAGCCCTATTCGCAATGGATTTAGTCCTTTGCTGCCAACTAACTGGTTTACCACCTTTATATTCAGGCGCAAAGTCAGGCCGATAGTCAGTAAGATCAATCGCTTGCTCTGAGTAATGATAAGAACCAGGAGAGTGGCCGCCTACTCTTCCGAAATCAGGATGCTCTCTGATACGAAGGCCATATCCCTCAAATTCTTTTCCAATATCAGCAATAGAGTATTGTTTTGCCATATCACTCCATTAATTCGCTTGAGTTGAAAGCGGCTCTTAATGCCTTCTGTGGGTCAAATCCAGATTTGGAACCTACAAAAGGTAGTCTTTTCTTTATAAAGTTTTTTAGCATGCTCAAAGATGGAGATGACGCAGGCTTTGGCGCAACTTCAGGGGAAACAGGACCGGGCTTAGATGTAGCAGGAGCAGGAGAAGGTGCCTGACCATAGACTTTCTGCAAATCTTCAAGAGATTTGACAGGTTGGCC
>Ga0209337_1002365_pt1 | contig 13691 bp, 6 predicted proteins | sample LinPmetageLP53_FD_184044 | JGI IMG/M metagenome (GOLD analysis project Ga0209337, IMG submission 184044) | Marine viral communities from the Pacific Ocean - LP-53 (SPAdes) (version 2) | ecosystem: Environmental > Aquatic > Marine > Oceanic | place: Pacific Ocean | collected 2010-02-08
CTTACAATTGGGATGTAACATTATCTATGGGCATACTCACGACTGCCAAAAAGCAACCATCCAACACATTAATGGAGCGCACATGGCACATTCAATGGGATGTTTAACTGACATGACTAAAAGTTATCTAAAAGGAAGACCAACTAATTGGAGTCACAATGTAGGTATATGTGATATAATGAATAACGGTAATTTTAATTTAGTAGTTTTAACAATAAACAATGGCTACACAACATATAATGGAAAAATAATAAGTGCCTAAAGATGTATTAGAAATAAAAGCATTTGAATCTGGTAATATTTATAACGCAGATGATAGAGATATTCCAGATGATGCTGCAGTATATAGTGAAAACATAGACCCTTATGCACAGTCAGGTTCATTAATGGCTATACAAGCAGATGCAACTGCTATTAAATCAGGTGTAGATGCAAAACGTATGGCTATGATAAATAATAATAACACACATCAATTAGCTTATATTGATAATAGTGATGGTTATTTAAAACAAATAACAAACGTATATGCTGGAAGCCCTGCAATTGCTAATTTAGTAGAAAGTAATTTAGGGTCTGGTACTATTCCCGCAATGCAAACTAATAACAAAGAAGTGCATATAGGATTAGGACAAACTAAAGATGCTAAATGGGTAGGCAATATACCACATGGTCAATTTGGAGGTTCTGCTCCAAGTGGATTACAAGCAGAAGACGCTGAATTAATAGCTCCTAGTCCATTTCCACTTATGCATACTATTGTAAATGATGCTACAAATACATATGCGTATGGAATCAGTCAAAATGGAACATATGTTTATAAGTTTAATGTAAGTACAGGTAGGCTTATAAAAAGGTCTGATTATTACTTTACCAAAACAAGAGCTATGTGTTTAGCTAGTGATGGACATTTATGGGTATTAGATGAAATAAGTACTAATATAAAAATTATAAAAATTGATCCAACAGACATGGATGCAATGATTATAACAGACGCAAATGCTTTTACAAACGACCAATCAGTAACAGATTGTATTGATATTGACGACCATTTGTGGTTGAGTTGCAATATTGAAACTGATAATTCTGTATCTGGATTTTTATACAACACTCTTAAATCTGGAATTGTAAGCGGTGCAACAATATCATTTGCAGATAAAACTCCATATTTAGGAGCAAGTGGAGGCACTGTATCTGAAGGTAGTTGGACAAATACATCTGGAACTTCAATACTTCCTACTTTTAATATTCCTAAACTAGCATTAAGTGAGCCTGCTAATAGTCAACATTATTGTGGAATAATGATGCACGTAACAACTAATGGAAGTACTACTAATTCTGTAAAGTTTTGTAAGGCAAATACTGGTACTCCTGCTTATGGAACTACAACTACTTGGTATTATCAAATGGTTCACAAAGATAATACTGCAGACCATGTTGACCATAAAGCAAATGGAGGAGAAGGAGGTAAAGTAAGGCCTTTAATTTCTACGACTACTGTACCTTCTGAAATGTATTGCGCTAAAGGCAGTGATAATTCTACTAATTTATTTTTATCTCAAAAAGGTTCAGGCAGTACCTCAACTTTATCTAGCGTTACAAAACCACAATTTTCACAAACAAACGGAACAAACATAACAAAAAGTTCTATAGCTGCAAGTAGAGATTTAGAAGGAATGGTTGTTGATGCTACAGCAAATAGTTACAATTTATTTTCTAGTAGTGGAGCAGTAAGATGGGCAACATCTAATGGAAGTACAGTAATAGCTAAAAAAGAAGGTGAAGTAGATTTATCGTTTACAGTAAATAGTAATGTTGCTGGAACAATAAATGGAGGGCACAGTCATTTTTACGCTACTTCTTTTATTTACGATGGCTATCAAGAGTCGCCACTAGCTCCTTGGCAATTAGAAACTGGAATAAGTGGGTCAAATGTTTCAATAAATGTAAAAATAGATTTATATACTGCTACGTTAAACAAAAGAATTAGCCATATAAATTTATACAGGTCTTCTCCTGCAAATACTTCTACTCAGCCAACTGGATTTTTTAGATTAATAAAAACTGTTTCATTAAAATATGGATGGTTACATACGGATACAAGTACAAGTAATCCTGATTGGGGAAATTTTTACACTAAAACTGTGCTTGACACTGGTGTGTCTTATGCATCATATGAATCAAGAACAGGAATATCAGAAGCATTGCTTAACACAATACCTAAATATGGACTTAGTGCTAAAGTAAATAATTTTTTATATATAACAGATTGTTCACATATAGACATAGATGATGCAACTAATTATCTGTTTAAATCTAGACCATTTAATTTTGACCAATTTAATTGGGCTAAAGATTTTTTATTATTACCTAGTAAAGCTACTGCAATGGAATCGTTTAATGGTAGGTTGTATGTGTTTTCTGAAAATGAAACCTATGTAGTTAATCCAGATGGTATGTATATAGAAGATACCATAAAAGGCATAGGATGTAGAAATCAGAATGGAGTAGTCTCTTCAGAAATAGGTATGTGTTTTATTGATAAAAACAGTATCTATCTGCATAATGGACAAGGCATAAATGATATAGGTGCTAAAATTAAAAAAGCACATCAAGTAGATGATACGTATAACTCGTACTCAACTTTAGAAAAACTGTGCAAATATAGTGCCAGTGACTACACAGGAGATATTGTGATTGCGTATGACTCATATCGCAAAGCATTCTGTTTTTTTTATACATATTATTATAATACTGTAACTACTTTTCCCCAAGCTGGGTGCAATTTTGATACTACAACTGAATCAATAAACCACCCAGTAAATGCTAATATAGTTTTAGGGCTTGCAGTTTCTGGTGACGGCATGCCTAGTAATGCTGTTATTTCAGATATTGTAGAAGATAATAATACTAGGTTTGAAATAACTCCATTTCCAACTGCTGGAGGTACAAATGTTACTCTTACTTTTACATCTACAATTCCAACATACGTACCACAGTGCTTAGTGTATACTGTACCTAAAAATAGATGGGATGTATGGAATAGAACTAATAGTAGTACTATTACAGATTTTAATACACATGGAGCAGTACATGGTAAAAACAATGAGTTATTTGTATCTGATACAGAGAATGGATTAATTCAACCTTTTGACCCTACAAATTCTACAAGATTAGATAATTTTACATGGTATAGTAAAAAGTTTACAATGGGTGAATCAACATCAGATAAAAGAATATATAAAGCTGAAATATTATCTGAAGACAGTACACCTACAATAACAGTTAATACAGCTGAAAATAGTTCTACTTATTCTACATTATCAACTACAAGAACCGCTAGGCATGCACAAGTAAAACTTGCAGTTACAGGAGATACTACTGCAACAATAGATGCATTACGACTTGTATTTAGAAGATTAAAAAGAACAAAGGCTATGTCGTGATAAGTAAAAAACGTTCACAAAAAGTAAGTGATACAAATTTACAAAGAGTTGTAGATAGAATCTATGACGATTTAAACGAATTAATAGATGCCGTAAACAGTAAAAATACTGTTTTAGTTTCAGATGAGTCTGCTGGAAAAGAAGGCGATATAAGAGTTATAAGGTCATCTGACGGTGATTCTTATAAAATACAAGGACGTACTAGTGAAGGCTGGGCAAGTGCGTCTTTAAATTTAAATGAGGAGTAAAATATGCCTAATGAATTAATGATGAATCAATTTACAAATGAATTTGGAGGTGGAGGAGGCGCTAGCCCGCAAATGGGTGTATTACAAATGGGTGTATTAAATAATTCTATGTCAGACCAATTTCGTACTCCTGGGATAGCAGGAGGTAGTCTATTAGGTGGAATAGGTAAGGTTGCTGGTGGAACTATTCCAAGTTTTTCTAAAATGGGAACATTAGGTAAATTAGGACTAATGGCAGGAAAGTATGGAGGTTTATTAGGCAAAGGTATAGGAATGCTTGGTGGCCCTGTAGGTGCTGGTTTATTTGGATTAATGGGGTTGAATTCTGCTAGAAGAAATAGACCTAAAGATATAAATATGGATTTTGATTTTGGTTTAGCAAATTCTGATTACAACGCTAATCAAAACTTACAAGGCAATATAAATGATTTGTCTGGATTAGGTGGGCAGTTTGCACAACAATCACAAGAAATGCTTAATCCTAATTCAACATATAATCAAAGACAATTTGATATATTAAGAAGAAATGTAGGTGACCAATCAGCGCAAAGCATAAATTCAATGAACTCAGCTATGGCTTCTAGAGGAGCAATGGGGATGAGTAATGTATATGACGCTATATCTAATAGGCAAGCTGGAGACCAATATGCACAAGGTCAGCAAGGTATTTTAAATCAAGGTACTCAATTAGCTAGTCAAATGGGTAATACAGCTATGAGTGCGTATGGTCAAGCTGGACAACTTTCTGCTGGTATAGATTCTAGAACTTTACAGAATAATCAATTTAACACACAAAATGAAAACACATATAATCAACAAAAAGTAATGGCTGAATATAATCAAGCAAGGCAAAATCAAAATGCACAAGCTTCATATAATCAAAGTCAAACTAATAATATGTTTAATTTAGCTGGTTCTTTATTAGGAATGGGAAGGAATACATAATATGATAGTACCAAACATGCAAACAGCTTTTACTGGGTATAACTCTCAAGGAACAGGAAATCTTTTAAACACTGTAATGCAAAAAAGACAGCAAGATATAACGCAAGACATGGCTAACGCTGCTAATAAATTAGCAAGAGAAGGACAACAATTGCAAAGAGACCTTGCTAAAGATAGAAATGATTTAACTTCTCAAGGATTAGCGCAAGCTAAAGAAATGAATGATGCTCAAATAAAAGATTTGAGTGGTAGATTTCAACAAAGACTTGCTGACAATGCTTATAGAGATAAAGTATTTAATTTATCAAATCAATTAAGACAAGATGAAGTTAAATACAAAAAAGGTTTAGCAGTAGAAGGAATAAACAAAGCTATCTCAGAAGAAGCTGGAGCTGAAAGACAAAGAAGTAGAACAAAGTTTATTGAAGATAGTATGGAGAATCCTTTTAATTTTAAAAACGATATTGAATTAGGTATAGAATTTGACAAACAAGTTCCAGAACAAAAGTATGAACCAAATATGGAAAGACTAATAGGAACTAGTTCTAATGTTGCTCCTAATAGTAATGTAGGTCAGATGGTTCCACAAGACCAAAGAAATCAAACTAACTTTTTAAATATGTTGATGTTAAATCAACTAGGTAACATGAGAGGACAATACTAATGGAGCCAATGAAAATAATAAGTCTTATAGACGAATACAATAAAGACCCAAGAAAGTTTACCGATGCTGAAGCAGAAGTAATTGCTCAGTTATCTAAGCAAATGAATAGACATTTTAATAGAGAAAGTAAACCATTTAGTAAAGCAGCTTTTGAATTTGGAGATATGACTACATTTGGGTTACTCCCAGATAGTATGAAACCAGTATCTAGAGGTGAAAAAACTTTTGGAGAAACAGGTATGGATTCAATGGCAAATGCTATTGGTATGATAGGTGGATTAGGAGCAGGAGCGTTAGGTGCAGGTAAGGCTATATCTTTTGGAGCAGGAGCATTAAAAGGCAGAGCTGGAGATGCACTAAGAGCTGTAAGAAATAAAGTAGGTGGTAGTAGTGTAGGTAGAGGAGTTAGTGGTATGGCTACTGGAGCAGGTAGAATTGCTACTGCTACTGGAAGAGGTGTTGCTGGATTAGGAAAAGGAATTGCTGGAGCTGGAGCTAACTACGCAAGGATGGGTAGGTTTAAAGCTGCATCTGGTTTATCTAAAAATTTAAACATTCCAATGGATGCAGCAGAAAAGTATTTAAATTATAGTGCTGTAGGTGCTGGTAGTTTATTAGGTTTAAATGCCTTACTTGGAGATGATGAAGATATTGCTCAACAAAATGCAGATATGCAACAGCATTATATGGATACAGGTTATATGAAAGGTTCTTTAGCAGAACGATACGCAAATAGGTAACTAATGCAACAACAAGTACATGAAGGTAATGGTTTACTTAGCAGGTTTAGTTCTCAAGCAGGAGTACAAACTGTAGGTCAAGCTACTTCTTTATTAAATATCTATGGGCATAATCGTTTAGGCGGTTTCGATAGAAAATTTACAAGTGAAGTAATTAAAAATGCATTTGATGCACCCCCCAACATTAATCATCAACCTAGATTAAATATAGAGACTTTCAAAAGCTCAGGCAATGCTTTTGCAGATATTTTTAATAGGGATATAAGTAAATATGACCCTAAATCTAATACAGCAACATTTGCTAAAAACAATTATGGAATTGCTGCTCATGAATTAGGACATGCAGAACAATATAATCAAAGTAGAAAACATTACAAACTTAGAAATGTTTTTAAAGCTTCCAGAGGATTGACAAGTATGAACCCAGCTGGATTGCTTGCTATGTTATCTCCTAACGAAAGCACTGCTTCCTTTGCTGCTAATTTAAATTTAACAACATCTTTACCTATGTTATATGAAGAAGTAGATGCTGGTAGAAGAGGTGCTAGAATACTTTCTAATACCTCATCTTTTTCAAAATTAGGAAGATTATCTAAATTAGGAGCATTAGCTAGACCATTTGCAGGTTTACCTAGTTATTTAATAATGGCATTATTACCTTATTTACAAGTACAGGCTTCTAAAAAAGCTGGAGATTATAAAGGAACTTATTAATTGATTAATCCATACGAAGGTTACAAAGTAGAGAGCCTTATAAATACATACAGGGCAAACCCTGATATGTTTAATGATGACCAACTTGATGAACTTGAGTCATTAGCAGACCAACATGAAATAAACTTTAAAAGACTAGAAGGTAATTTTAGTTTAAGAAGAGGTTTACAGCAAGCTCAAGCTGGATTTATAGAAGGTCTTACTACAATGGATTTAATTCCTAAAGAACCTCGTACAACAGGTGAGGCAATCTTTAGGCAACTTGGACATCTTGCAGGTTTTGCACCTGCTATTATGAAAGCTCCATTGTCTGTTTTTAGTAGATTTAGAGGTACAGGAATGTATCAAGCATTAGAAGCTGGTATTAAAACACTAGATAATATTGCTATTCCAATGAAATTTTCTAGAGGTACTAAAGCTACTTTTGATAAAGTATTGCAAAAGACTGGTGCTGAATCCATAGAGTTTTTAAGACATGGTTCTGCTACTAGACAGATAACTGAAGAAGCATTAGGTCTTGGTGTAGCAAGTGCAGTTAGTTCTGTATGGAAAGGCACAGATGTAATGGCTGATGCATTTGTTGGAGGTGCTATAGCAGGTGGAGCATTTGGTGGTATAGGTAACTTTGTATCTGTAGGTAAGATGTACAAAGGTACTCCAGAACAAATACAAACAGCTAACGCTAGATTAAGAGCTGGAGTTGCATCTATGTTTATGGGGCTTCCCGCTACAATGAGGCGTGACCCTATAGAAATGCAAATCTATGAATATCTATTAGGTGGGTTTTTTGGTTACAACACTAGACCAGCTTACAAAGCTGCTGCTGGTGAATGGATGAATGGCAAAAAAGGTGAGAAGCTTGGTAGAAATATGCAAGACATATTAGACCCAGAGCATGCTAAAGATTGGAATACTATTACTAAAAAAACTCAAGATTATATATTACATGAACATCCCATGCAGGCTTATAAAAATTCAGAAAACCTAAAAGGTTCTACTGGAGTTTCATTAGGTTATTTAGAAAAAAATTTTCCAGATGCAAAATGGAGACCTATAGCAGAACAATATATTAAAAACTCAGGCAGGGAAGTTAATAATGATACTGTACATGCATTTTACAGATTAAAAGCATCAGATGCTATGTCTGTATTATCAGGTAGATTTAGAGATGCTTCAAGTACTTCTGCACAAATATACTCTGACCAACAAAGTGATTTTAGTGACCCTGTAACTAGAGAAATTGAGCATTTAAAAAATACAGATAAGGATGTATATAAAGAAGTTGATAAAAAACAATTTAAAACAGAACAAGATTTTATTGAAGCTAGAGAGCAAGCTACATCCGAAAGTTTAACAGCAGAAGGTGGTAGAAATGTAGAAGTATTTGTAGAAAGTTTAAAAAAATTAATTGGTAGTGATTTAACTACTAAACATGAAGCTAGATATAGAAGAAAATGGCATACTGAAACAGAACCTACGCAGGAAGTATTTTATTTTAAAGATAAAGCATTTGGTGATATAGATGTAAAAAGTACAAAAGATAAAACATTTGGTACAACTAGTTTAGGTGAGCGATACGTTACGCTTCCTATAAATTATTTAGGTTTTGGTGGCTTTTCGTTTATGACACATGGAGTTACTAAAAATGGACAACCATATAAAATATTAGATTTTACACCACAAGGTGAAAATGTATTATTTAAAGTAGATAGTAAGAAACTTCGTAAGATAGAAAATAAATTAGAAGAACAAGGTAAATATATTTATAGTGGTATGAAGGATAAGACCTTTATGTTAATTGCTGATTATGTAGATAGTTTGGGTAATGTTCAAATAACAAAAGAATTAATATTTGATGCTATGTCTAAAGGTGACCCTGTTATTAGAAAAGCTATTGAGAAAACATATGAAGCAGGCCTTGAATCAGATATAAATATATTTGGTACAAATAGATTATATGAACGTAAGTGGGTTAGCAATGTGCTGCATCACGCTGCAATGAATGGTTTAGTCAATAAGAACTCTTCTAATTTACAAGGATTAGGCTTGTTGCTAAATAAAGGTTATGGTAAGTCTGTTGCAGATTTAAACAAAAGATTAACACTCATAACAAACAGAATGACTCCATTAAATAAAGCTAGCTTTACAGAAAGTATACCTAATGGTAAGATGAGAGGTATGATAATTAAAGATATAGAGACTACAGGTAATAGTGATACTGATGGTGGATTAATTATTGCACATAAGTTCTTTGATTCAATTGTAAAGTATATGGGTTATGATAAAAATGTAGGACATTTAAAACCAGTTGTTGCTGGAGATACTGGATTAGGAGCATTGTTTACAAAGTCAAATGGACAAAGAGCTACAGGTCGTTGGAATGATTTTATGAAAGAGAATGGCTTAGATTTTATTGTTTTTGATAGTGGTGCAAAGTTAAAAGGTAACTTAGAAGTAAACGCTGAGTTTACTTATAATCCTAAATCAAATACATTTTCTGTTAAAAATCCTAAAACATTTGAAGTACCTATAGAACATATGCAAGTTAGTACAGGTACATTTGAAGACCCATTTAAATCCATTAAAGGCGATGAGATTGCAAGACAGTTTTATCTTCATGCTTCTAGTAACCAATTCCCAGATTTTGCTGAACAATACTTTAAAGAAATATTAGAACCTAGTTTATTAGGTACAGAACGAGGTAAAGCATTTGCTGAAAAAGTAAATGAGGTTAGAGCTAAGAATGAAAAATTAAGTGACAAACAACTTAAAGAATTAGATAAGATAATAAATGATGCTGACCTTTCTTTAAATGAATTGCCATTAGAATTTATAAAAGATACATTACTAAAATTTCCTGATAGCAGAGTAGCAGGAAGAGTAATGGATAAGATAATGAAATTAGAAGGAGAAGGTAAATTAGATATAGATTTTGAATTTGATAGCAGTTCTGACTTTAGACAATTTCATACATCTAATAAAATATTAGCTCAAGCTATGGCTGGTACATATGCAGTAAGGAATACTGTTTTTAAAGAAAATTATCACAATGCTTTAAAGAAATTTTTAGTAAGAAGATTTGCTAATCCATATATCTATACAGGTGGTAAGTCTTGGTTAAAAGCATTTACACCAGACCAATTAGTTACATACAAAGGTAATAGTATTATTGTAGACCCAGAATATGTACAAAAGAAAATTAAAGGATTACAAGAAGGAGATTTGTATTTAGACAATATGTTTAAAAGAATGCCTATTGAAAGTAAATACATACCAGAAAAAGATTTAGAAGCCATATACCAAAGGAAACTAAAGAATGCACAGAAAACTGATAGCAAAGCTACTATGGAAACTATCGACAAGCGAATCAATTTGGGCGAAGCTTGGGAGCAATATGTTGGGAATAAATCCAGAAAAAACATTAAAGAATGGGATAAGACATTTATGCTCCTCGCTATTCGCATTCCTGCTGATAGTGTTTCTGGTACAAGGCAGTTACGCTTTAGGGGTTTTACAGGGCAGAGAGGCTCTGGCTCGTTCACACACCATAAGGATAATAAATACCTTGGAGGTGCAGACAAAGATTCAGACAGTATCAAACTCTATCAAGGAATCAGTAATGATTTAAGAAAGAAGTTTGTTGAAGTAAAAGATGAAAGAGCAGCATGGGAAAATAAAGATGGTTCTCCTAGTGATTATGCTAAAGGAATAGATAAGATATTTTCTAATGCAGACTTAGATGCTACTGAAGTACAAAGATTTAAAGGTTACGATAAAAAAGAAGGGGATAAAGGATATAACAAAGCAGAAGATGTAGAATATCAAATGTTTATGTATAATCCAGCTTACAGATTAAGAGCATCACAAATGGCTTATTCTGCAAAGCAAGGTATGGGTGGTAGTTTAAATGCAAAGATTGCTATGCAAAACTTTTCTGATTACATACTTAAAAATAATAATAGTGTTGATTTTACATTTGAGGATGGTGGGCAAACTTTTGTTGCTAACATAAAAGTTAAAAAAGGTAAAGTTATGGGAGTTGATAGAATGCAATTCTTTAGAGACCTTGGTACGGCAGTTGTAAATAAATCAGCAGATGCTAGTACAGACCCTACAATAAAACCTTCTGTTGCACATACAAGAGTTTTATTTGATTCATTATTTGATATGAAAGTATATAAAGCTAATTCTAAAACAGGTGAGCTTGATTTAATAAAGCGTAATGGTTCAGATATTAAACTACCAAAAGATTATTTTGGATATAGTCAGTTAAAAAGCAAGGCTATTAACACTCCGTTTTCTACAATATTGGATGCATTAAGAGTAGTTAAACCAGCTTCTAGTGTAAGAAATATTTCTTGGAGTATTTTAAAAGATAAAGCTTGGTTTACTAATAATAGAGGTCTTGTTCTTTTAGAATTAACACCTAAAGAAATTGCTAAGTTAGATATAGAAATAGGTGAAAGGGTTTTAACTAAAGAAAATGATATAACATATTCTATAATTAGAAAACCAAATGAAAATGGTAAAGCTATACTTAATAAAAGTAGGTTTGGTACAGGGCAAGCATTAGATATATTTGATTTAGGTAGATTGTTAACAAGAACAAATGTTAATATTAAAAAGCATGGATTAACAGGTATGGTTCCAGCCTTGGTAAAGCGTATGGAAAATGCTGGTTTAAATATAGAATCATTTGGCTTTCCTATTATTACTAGAGCATATCAGAACCTAATAGAGAATTTACCTGTAAGACAGAACATGCATGAGAATTTAAGACTTATAAACAGTAAAGAGTTTACTAAGTTTATAGAAACACATTTAGGTATAATAGCTAAAGAATTTAATTTTGATATGAGTCCACGAGGTAAACTAGATTCTAAAATATCTCAATATAGTTTTGCATTTGATAATATAGGTAGGGGGTTAGCACATTTTTCTACAATAGAATTACTACATAAAAACTTTATAGATTTACATGCAGCAATTGATGCTGCAGGAGTTAAAGGAAATGCAATAAAAGAATTGATTCCTAGATTAATAGAACGTAATAAAAAGATTAAAGAAGAATTACAAGGAAGTGTACGTTTAGATAAAGATGGAGTATTAGAAAATTTAGAAAGAGAAATACGAAAAACATCTGAAGAACTTTTAGATTTAGCAGTAGATAATAATTTTAGTCCAGAACCTTTAATGAAGTATTGGCATACATTGTTATTAAGTCCTATAACATCTAAGAAAACATCTGGTTTTTATGGACACAATCAAATATATAAAGATATACATAGTGCTAGAAATATTCCATTTGAAACTAAAAAAGAATTTTATGGTAAAATGGAAGAGATATTTAACAGAGGTGTTGACAAAGAAAACATGATGTTAGATGTTAAAGTAAAAGATGTGTCTACATTAAAAGAATTAGCAATGAAGAATGCTGAAGAATTGTTAAATGAAAACACATCACCTAAGTCTAAGCCTAAAAAAGTAGAACCTAGTCAATTTGATTTGTTTAATCCACCTAAAGGAGAAATGTCTTTAAGTGATAAACCTATATATGAAACTTTAACTGAATTAGCTACATCTAAAGCTATAGAAGGTTTTGCTATAAATGATGCTGGTTATAAAGAAGTCCAGCAGTTTAGAAAAAATCTTAATAGACATAGAGTAATTAAAGAAAACTTTGAACAATGGTTTGAATATTTTACAAATATATTATCTGGCGGGGGTATGCCTAGAGAAGCTAGTACTATGACATTAAATGACATTGTTGCTATAAATAGATATTTTAAAGGTATACAAGACCCTAGTAGATTATTATTTAAATTACGTTATTGGTACAATGACCCTCGCTTTATTGATGAAAAGATGGCTACTAAAGGTCTTATTAATAGATACTTTGCATACTTTGCTCCTGTTAAAGTAGCTGGTAGTACTGAGCCTGTAAGAAAACCTGTATTCTTTTTTACAAGCCCTATAGGAGAAATATCTAGGTATCATGGTGCTAACGAAAGAAATATTAGTAAAGACATAGTATTTTATGAAAATAAATATTACAGTAAGATTGAAAACGAATTAAACAAGTATGGGACAGAAGATAGAGCTAAACTTGTTGAAGAGTTGTTTGAGTTTAGAGAAAAAGGTATTGTTCCTAATGACCCTAAAAGAATGACTCAATTAGAAGCATTAAACAAACCTGTTACAGAATTTTTTAAAGGTATGCATAATTTAATTTATACAAAAGATTCTAAAGGTATTAAAGCAACCGATGCAGATGGTACATGGGTAATGGATAAAGATTTCCAGTCGTGGTATAAAGCTACTGGTGGGATATTAAATAAATACATGAGATGGAATGCAGATGGTAAAATGGATTTACAACATTTTAGAAGAACCGTAATTGATAACAATAATATAAATCGTCCAGAAGTAATAAAAGTTATTGGTATAGATGGTATAAAACGTTATCAACGTGAATTAAAAATGGAAGAAACTATTTTAAATGAATTAGAATATAGTAAAACTATGCTTGGTACTAGATTAGAAAAGGAAGCTTTTAGACAAAAAGATAGTTTTGTATATAGAGATAAGATACATCAATTTATGAAAGGCATAGGAGAACGTGATGTCGCTAGTTATATGCCTCATATGAACTTTGGTGCTACTAAAAAGTCTGCAAAAGAAATTGTTACTTTTATAGAAAACAAAGCTAATGATATATATGGTGATACATATTCAGCAGCTATAGCTAAAGGATTAAGTCCTAAGATGGCAGCTCAAAAAGCTGATAAAGCTTTTCTTGAATACAATAGGCAACAAGAAAACAAACTTGCGGGAGCTGAAGAGTTTTTTGCTTATGGTGAATTAATAGAACCAAGTAGATTAATGGAGTCAGACCTTAATGTTCAATTTACTAACCAAGGTAGTCTTGTTGGTAATT